>Ga0366774_1039_pt1 | contig 21029 bp, 18 predicted proteins | sample BONcelHN113001D9_FD_207068 | JGI IMG/M metagenome (GOLD analysis project Ga0366774, IMG submission 207068) | Enriched cells from coal bed in the Powder River Basin, Montana, United States - BONCAT cells N11 rep2 HSBNCT.N11.300.1.D9 ...
TGGAACACCTCCGCGCACATCTGCAGCGCCTTTCTGAAATTTCCGGCGCCAATCGGCATGATCATGAATTCCTGTATGTTAACGCTGTTGTCCGCATGCTTTCCGCCGTTTATGATATTCATCATGGGAACGGGCAACTGCCTTGCATTGCACCCCCCTATATACCGGTACAGCGGGAGGCCCGACTGTGCGGCGGCTGCTTTCGCACAGGCCAGCGATACGGCCAGAATTGCATTCGCACCCAGCTTGGCTTTGTTTGGAGTGCCGTCGAGCGATATCAGCGCCGTGTCTATATCCGGCTGGTTTTGCGCATCGAGCCCAATGATCATATCCGCAATCACAGTATTTACATTCTCAACCGCTTTTTCCACTCCCCGGCCCAAATACCGGTTTGCTGCCCCGTCTCTTAATTCGACTGCCTCGAAGGCTCCTGTAGAAGCGCCCGAAGGTACGGCTGCGCGTGCCCGCTCTCCTCCCGAAAGCTCTACTTGCGCCTCCACCGTTGGATTTCCCCGGCTGTCCAGTATTTCCCTTGCAAATACATCTACAATCGTAAACATGCGACCAGTTTCCTTTCCTACGCCCTTTTCAGGCTTTATTCGTTGGTATTATTTCCTTTTGGAGCACATTCATACCGCTTAAGGTTATATAAAACAAAAGACCCGCTTAAGCAATTTCAGCGGATCTATTATACCAAAATTTGGGTAAAAAATCAAAGTACCTGTCTTTGAAGAATCCGCAGATAGTGGCTTGCTTCCCGAAGCACATGGTCCGATAAAAGCGGTATGATAATGGAGCGTACCTGGCAGGAAAGTATCCCCTGCGTTCCCTGAGCTTTAAAATCGCGTATATGCGACACCGCATCCTCGCTTTTCATCGTCACTTCCGGCACCATCTGGAGCATGCTGCGCGCGGCGTTTGCCTCGGTTTGAAGCCTTTCAAACTCCATGGCAAACATCCTCGCCGTATCTTTCAATGTCTTTTCCGTCGGATCGAGCAGTCCGTCGATAAACTGGGCGTGTTCCGCCATGATATCGTTCCAGAATGCCTCCTCATCCGCCAATTCTGAAACGTTTAGTGTTAGGTCCCTGGCCAGCAGGTTTTGAAGCATGGTTATGTAATGCCTAGTTTCCCGGATTACATGATCCAGGTTCAGCGGATAGAGCATCGTAAATATTTTACAGCTTGCTACATCCTGATAGACCCTTTCCTTGTACTTCAGTACCTCCTGCGCTAAAGCCAAAGCGTTCCGGTTGAGGGTATCCGCCTCATTTTGCATCGTCGCCGGCGGCATGGTCCCGCCCCCGACATTGTATTCCTCTTCCGTAAGCTGCATATCTATCGGCACTCCTGTAAAAAACTGCGTCCGGCGTTCCGCTTCCTGCGTAAAGCGAGAAAAAAGCTCGCCTGAATCCATAACCGCTCTGCCGATATAGCCTTTGGCCCTGCGGATAGCCTGGCGCAGTAAAGCATCGGTACGCCTGCGCAGGTTTTCGGCTTCGGTGCCAAGCGCCTTGTTCTTCGGCGTTAAAGACAGCTGCATAAAAAGCAAATGTTCCCTGATAATGCGCAGAAAGAACAAGTTAGTTTCAAAAGATTCCTGAATATACATACTTTGCGTTGGCATTAGAAAAAAACCTTCCTTCTAAGTCGTTTGTTCTATTCTATGAGGCTACTCCGTTATTTGCTAATTTAAGTTCTTTTTACAGGCCGGCCTTAATAGAAGACCAATTAATAATTGCCCGTAGGTTTAATATGTATATTATAGGAATGAATTTAAAACAGTAGGAGTTAGACGTGGCGGAAGAGCAGATTAAAAGCATATCCCCGGAAAACTACAGCGGCTGTATCGGCAATACGGTATCGGTATGCGTGGAAGCAGGCGGCGGAGCTTCCAAGTGTTTTTCCGGCATATTGATAGACGTGCAGCCGGACTATATCCGCCTTCTTCGCATGGCGGGAAGAAGCTCCAACCACAAAACCTTCCGGCCGTATCGCTGCTACCCCGGCATCCGGGTTAACCGGTACCTTTCCGCCGATACATGGAGAAGGGTGATGATCAGTATCGCCATTGATAAGATCGTCTCCTTTACGATGTTCAAGCCAAAAGCGATTTCCCCTGAGATATTCTTTAAAAAGCCTGCACCGCCGCTCCCCCCAATGTTGCTGATATTCCTTTTGTTACTGTTGTTATCAAGACATCATGACTAAAAACACCAGTATAAAAAATCGAAGACAAACCATGGTTTGCCTTCGATATAGACTTTTGCCTATTATGCGCGGCCTACCGCATTATGCACAAACGCCGCGATCCTATCGAGTGGGATATCCACTACCGATCCGACCGTATGCGTGAAGCAGCCACCGCACAAGCAACCCTGGTTTAAAAGTCTTGATCTAAAGCTCCCGCAACACGAGTTGCCCAATGCGCAGCAGGGAGCCGGGCCGACGCTGGTTACCAGCCTGACAAAGGTGGGATTCACAGTAAGTACTACACCTGTAAATCCTTCTCCGGATTGACCGCCGCTTGTCGTAAAAATTGTGACTGTTTCTCCTATAAAATCACACAGATGGTGCAAAAAATCACAACTACCTTCCATATATATTTTCTCCTTTCCTTATGGATTGTATTTTAATATATACTATGAGTTTATTCCGCCTTGTGTTACCAATAAAAATAAAACACATGCGTAGTATAAAACATAAAAAACCGGAACATTTGAATACGATATGTTTCTTTTATAATAGATATTTTAAAACAACCCTGCATTTTCGTTTTATCAGCCGGGATGCATATTAAGCCTTAAACTGGGAAATTATAGATTCACCAATATACTTTAGGAGTATTTTATGAACACATTTGATACAATGGACGGCAACCAGGCTGCGGCTTATGTCTCCTACGCATTGACTGAAGTAGCGGCGATCTATCCCATCACACCCTCCTCTCCAATGGCTGAAAGCATGGACGAATGGGCTGCCAACGGCAGGAAAAATATATTCTCCCAAACAGTTAACGTAGTAGAAATGCAGTCGGAAGCAGGCGCTGCCGGCGCTATGCACGGCTCCCTTCAGGGCGGCGCTCTTACGTCGACATATACGGCTTCCCAGGGTCTTTTGCTCATGATACCCAACATTTATAAGATGGTGGGCGAACTCCTTCCGGGCGTGCTGCACGTTACCGCGAGGGCTATCGCCACCCACGCACTCTCCATATTCGGCGACCACCAGGATGTAATGGCCTGCCGTCAGACAGGGGCTTGCATGCTTGCCTCCTCCAGCGTTCAGGAGGCAATGGACTTAGGGCTTGTCGCCCATTTATCTGCGATTGAGGCAAGGCTTCCGTTTATACACTTCTTCGACGGATTCCGGACATCCCATGAGGTACAGAAAATAAGCGTCATACCCTACGATGAAATCGCAAAAGTGGTTAATTTTAAAGCTATTGAGGATTTCCGGCGCAGGGCGCTGAACCCCGAGCATCCGGTGGTGCGCGGTACGGCGCAAAACCCGGACATCTACTTTCAGGGACGGGAAGTTCAAAATAAATACTTCGACGCCGCGCCGCAGATCGTCGCAAACAACATGTCCAAATTATACGGCATAACCGGCCGGCAGTATCATCCATTCGATTATTACGGTGCGCCCGATGCGGAAAACATCGTGATCGCTATGGGCTCCATTTGCGACACCGCTTACGAAACGGTGGACTACTTAAGAAGCAAGGGCGAGAAAGCCGGCGCCATTAAAGTGCATCTTTACCGCCCTTTTTCCGTGGAGCACTTCTTTGCCGTACTCCCGAAAACAGTAAAAAGAATCGCCGTTCTCGACAGGACAAAGGAGCCGGGGGCTACAGGCGAGCCCCTGTACCTCGATGTCGCAAAGGCGTTTTATCAGAATCCGATGAAGCCGCTCCTCGTGGGCGGGCGGTACGGCCTCGGCTCCAAGGATACGCGGCCCACGCATATACTCTCGGTATTTCAGAATCTAAAGCAGGAAAGCCCGAAAGACCGCTTTACAATAGGCATACAGGATGACGTGACGCATCTCTCCCTTCCCGAGATCGTTCTGCCGGAGGATATTTCGAAGGACACGGTCAACTGCGTATTTTGGGGCCTCGGTTCCGACGGCACCGTCGGCGCCAACAAAGCCGCCATCAAGATTATAGGCAACCATACGGATTTATACGCCCAGGGGTATTTTGCCTACGACAGCAAGAAGTCCGGCGGGCTTACGATGTCGCATCTGCGGTTTGGAAAGAATCCCATACGCTCCCCCTACCTTGTCACCCATCCGGACTATGTGGCCTGCCACAACAAAGCCTACGTCATCAGCTACGATATATTGAAAGGCATACAGCAAAAAGGCGTGTTCGTCCTCAATTGCGACTGGAGCCAAAAGGAACTGGACGAGATACTGCCTGCTAGCATGAAAAGGACGATCGTACAGAAAAACATAGAATTTTACACAATCGACGCCATCTCCATCGCACAGAAGCTGGGCCTCGGCAACCGCATCAATATGATCATGCAGGCGGCGTTTTTCAAGCTGGTAAATATCATCCCGGCCGGCGACGCAGCCAACTATTTAAAGGAGTCGATTCAAAAGACATACGGGAAAAAGGGCCAGAAAATTGTAGACATGAACAACCGAGCGGTGGACGCCGGAATGGATTCCTTAAGCAAAGTAAATGTACCTGACAGCTGGAGAAATGCCGCGGACAGCGGCGAAACTCCGGATACGGGCGACGATTTCATCACCCGCATACATGCCAAAATGGCGCGTCAAAGCGGTGACGAGCTACCTGTCAGCGCTTTTAACGGTATGGAGGACGGTTCTTTCCCCCTAGGCACAACGGCTTTCGAAAAAAGGGGGATCGCCGTAACGCTGCCGGAATGGCAGATCGACCGGTGTATACAGTGCGGATTTTGCTCTTATATCTGCCCGCATGCCACAATACGGCTCATGCTTTTGAACAAGGAGGAGGAAAAAAACAAGCCCGATTCCTTTAAGACCAAAAAGGCTTCGGGGAAAGAACTGGAGCAATACAAGCTGCGCGTGCAGATAAGCCCTTACGACTGCACCGGCTGCGGCAACTGTGCGGATATCTGCCCGGCCAAGGACAAGGCGCTTATCATGCGGCCCTCCGAAGAGGAGATTGAAGCGGAAGCGAAAAACTGGGAATACGCCATGACGATAAGCGAAAAAAGCTCCCTTATGGGCAAAAACAGCATCAAGGGAAGCCAGCTGGCGCAGCCGCATCTGGAATTCAACGGCGCATGCCCGGGCTGCGGCGAGACGCCCTATATCAAGCTTATCACACAGCTTTTCGGCGACCGTATGATGATAGCCAACGCCACCGGCTGCTCCTCCATTTGGGGCGCCAGCGCCCCCTCCATCGCCTATACGACAAACGATGAAGGGAAGGGGCCAGCCTGGGCAAATTCCCTTTTCGAGGACAATGCGGAGTATGGCTTCGGCATGTACCTGGGTGTCAGCCAGGTGCGCAACAGGATAAAAAGCCTCATGCTGGAAGCGCTCCAGCAGGATATCGATGCGAAATTGAAGGACGCATTTTCGCTTTGGATCGCGGGCAAGGAAGATGCAAAAGGCTCTTCCACCGCCGCCAAGCTTATACAAAGCCTTATGGAAAACCAGCCTGCGCATCCGCTGCTGGACGAAATAAAAAAGCTTGGAAGTTTTCTCGTAAAACGGTCGGTATGGATCGTCGGCGGGGACGGTTGGGCATACGATATCGGATACGGCGGCGTCGATCATGTCTTATCTACAGGAGAAGACGTAAATCTCTTTGTAATGGATACGGAGGTATATTCCAACACCGGCGGGCAGGCTTCCAAATCCACACCGTATTCCGCCGTAGCAAAATTCACATACAAGGGGAAACGGGCGCGAAAAAAAGATCTGGGGCGCATGGCTATGACGTACGGATCGGCCTACGTCGCGCAGATCTCCATGGGCGCGAATATGAAGCAAACGCTGACAGCTATTTTGGAAGCGGAAGCCTACAAGGGGCCGTCTATCATCATCGCTTATGCGCCGTGCATCAACCATGGCATCAAGACGGGCATGGGGACCAGCATACTTGAGGAGAAGAAGGCGGTCGAATCCGGCTACTGGCATCTGTACCGCTACAATCCCGATCTTGCGGAGTCCGGCAAAAATCCGTTCATACTGGATTCCAAAGACCCGACACGCCCGTATCTCGATTTTATTAAAGGCGAGATGCGCTATACCCAGCTGCAAACCGTATTCCCGGATATCGCGGAGGATATGTTCACAACCGCCGAGAAGCAGGCGAAGGAGCGCCTTGAAGCTTATAAGCAACTGGCCGCTCAGCAGCCGACTCCTTAAAATAAACTATTTCTCGTTCTCGTCCACGTGCTCTTTTGCGTGGAATACCCCTTCTTCGCGGGGTATCGAAACCCGGGACTTTGATTTCTCGGTCTTCGTATTGATCCAGGCGGCCGTCCTGTGGTTTTCCAGGGGCATCCGCCTTTTTCCGTTATCCATGTGTAAATCCTCCTTTATCTTATAGTGTTCGGATGCAGGGAATGGATTCATCCATCCCGGTTTATCAAAACGGAACGCGCGGATGCGTCCCCTGCATGCATTTTGGAATATATTAAATAATGTAACCCGATAAAAAAGGATTATGCGATTATACTGGTTGGCAAACTTCAGAGAGAACCCCATAAATTTTATAATGGTTCGGTGTAAAACAAAAAGCAGCCTTTCGGGGAGGCCGCTTTTTGCTTTACGGGGTATCGATTCACGTTGGGGGCATTTTAATAGCCACGTCGTTTCCCGGCTTTTTAACGCCGCCGTTATACAGAACGGTGATGCTGAAATAATAGGTTTCACTCGCATCGAAATCGGATGCGCTGAGTGTTTTGGATGTACTGCAAGGATCCGTTATATAATCTATATAAGGATCTGAAGGGTAGGAAGGATTCGGGCTCTTGGAGTAAACCAGTTTATATCCTTCGAATTTCGAATGCTCTATTTTATGCCAGTTCAGATGTATCTTGCCTTCGCTGTCGATTGAGCCTGAAATGGAAGAGGCCGTCATGGGTTCCTCCGGTTTGCATGCCTCCGGTATTGTTAGCGAGACCGCATTTCCCGCCTTGCGCGTCCCGCCGTCGTATAAAACCGTTATGCTGAAGTAGTATTTTTTACCCGCGTCGAAATCGCACAGGTCAAAGCTTGCATGCGTCGTATCTGCGTTCATTATGTAGCTTATATACCCGTCGTCCGGATAACTCGGGTGGGAGTTCGTTTTGGAAGCTACTACCTTGTAGCCCTGGAACTTATCGTGCGAAATTTTGTCCCAGGAGAGCCGTACCTTTCCGTCGCCGATACTGCCGCCGATCGTGGTCGCTGTCATGGGCTCCTCCGGCTCGCTTCCGTCCGGTATCGTGAGCGCTATTGCATTTCCCGCCTTGCGCGTACCGTCCTTGTACAGGACCGTAATGCTGAAATAGTACTTTTTCCCTGCTTCGAAATCGCTTAAGCTGTGGCTTGCATGCGTTGTGCCCGCGTTTTCTATATAGTCTATATATCCGTCATCCGGGTAGCTCGGATGGGAGTTCGTTTTTGAGGTCACCACCTTGTAGCCCTGGAATTGTTCATGGCTGATTTTATTCCAGGAAAGAACCACTTTCCCGTCGCTTATTTTGCCGCTGATCGCCGCAGCCTTCATGGCAGGCTCTTCGGGCTCCGGTTCGGGTTCGGGTTCGGGCTCCGGTATCTTCAGCCTTACCGCGTTCCCTGCAACATACCGGTCGCCTTTGTACACGACCGTCACGCTGAAGTAATAGCTTTTACCGCCTTTTAAGCCCGCGAAGCCTTCGTATACCGAAAGCGAAGTCCTGTCGTTATCCGTGTAATATTTTATTGCGCCGTTCTTCGGGTATTTGGGTGTTGAATCCGTGGCCGACGCTACGATCCTATAGCCCACAAAATCGTCAGACGTGATCTTTTCCCAGCTTAAACGGATTTTCTCCCCGATTCTGGAGCCGCGGATCCTGGAGCTTTCATATTCCTTTGGGGGCTCCGGGGGAGAAGGCTGCGGCGTTACGCCCGGGCTTTGCTCCGGCTGCTCCGGAACCGTAAGTCTCACAGCATTTCCGGCGGCGTACACTTCCCCGCCGTATACCGCGCTCACACTGAAATAATACGTTTCACCGGGCGTTACGCCTTCTTTTACGGTAAAGCCGGTACTATTTGGATCCGTTAATGCGGCGATGCTCCCATCCCCCGGATATTCCGGCGATGGATTATCCCTGGAGGCAACCACCTTATAGCCCGTAAGCCCTTCCGAACCGATTTTATTCCAGGAAAGTACCACATGCCCGTTTAAGACGTTTCCCGAAACTACAGGCGCGGGATATTCCCTGTTTTCCAGTTCCTTTATGATGCCGCCTATTTCACCATTGCCCTGCCGGTATTTATCGGGGTCTACGCCGTTTGAGCGCGCTTCTTTTTCCAAAAGCGCCACGCCTGCCGATTTTCCCTGTCCTTCGGCTTCCTGCTTGTCCAACAGGCTTCCGATGAGAAACATGATTTTTGCTTCGTCGCCGGCTGCATCCGCGACGACTTTGGCAAGATCTTTTTTCGTAACGCTGCCGTTTTCCTGTCCGAACCGTGCGACAAGCACGTAGTTTTCCTTTTCGGCCGCAATGTATCCCAAAGTTTTTGCCTGGGCCACGATCGTCTGTATAGCTTCGGCGATGCCAAGCCCTATGCAGTTTATATCCCGCATCAGTTGGACTGCGTCGCTGTTTTTACACGCAACGCTCATAACAATATCGGAAGCGTCTACTTTTAATTCGACGCTTGGGTTGATATCTATGGTGTAAAAGGCCTGCCCCGCCGGTGCGCTCGTGGCCGGTATCACAAAAACGGGTATCAGCATGATGGCGAGTATCAGGGCTACGGCCGCCGGAACTTTTATCGTAAAGTGCGTGAAGAAATCTCTTTTACTGCGTGCTTTTTCCCTTTTTACTGCGTGCTTTTTGTTCATAACGCTGCGCATCCGGAGTTTTGTCTCGTATATGATCCTTTCATCCGGCTGCACATCCTTTATTTTTAACTTGTTCAGTTCATTTTCTATATCAAACATTTGCATGTTCACGCTCCATCATGTTGCGAAGCTGCGCTTTTGCAGCATTCAGCCTTGATTTTACCGTACCTTCCGGTATGCGCAGTACGGATGCGATCTGCGCATAGTTTTGATTGCTGAAATAGTACAGCTTTACAGGCAGTTTCAGCTTTTCGCTTAAATGCTCTATCCGCGACAAAAGCAGCGCCCGCGTATACCGCTCCTCGGCCGTTTCCTCTACATTTTCGCTGGAAGCTATGAGCGATATGGCATATTCCTTGTCTTCCGATGTGGCAAAGCTTTCGGCGAGGAATCCCCCGCGCCGCTTCTCCCTGCGGCGGATATCGCGGTAGCGGTTTAAGCAGATCGTATACAGCCAGTTTTGAAAGGATTTTTCCTTGTAGTGCCCTGCGCTCTTCACGGCGTGCAGCCATGTATCCTGAAAAAGCTCATCGGCCGCATGCGTATCAAAAGTAAGCCTATAGCAAAGGTTGTACACATCATGCTTGTACAACTCAATAAGCTGTTCCATAGCTTCGATTTTCCCTTCCGCAAAGGAACGAATCAAGTCATCGTGGGCGCCCATGGTATTCTCCCTTTTATTACAAATAAACGCAAATTGCGATAAAAAGTTCGGTTTTTTTACAATTTTTTGGCATACATAATATATCGTTAAAAATATTGCTTCAATAAACATCCATGATAAAACCGTATGACCCGGGTTTTTGAGGCTTTATGGAAAAGCGAACTCAACCACTGTCTGCTAAAGCCGACAGGTTGGTCTGCGGCTTAAGAAGCCGCTTAAAATAATTACGTTATGTTCCCGCTTTGTTTGGGTCATAATACCACAGCCTGTCATCGCGAGGAGCATAGAGACGTGGCGATCTCTTCATGGGTCAATCGTGGCACATTCCCATATAGCCGATTTCGATGACAAAAGATTGCCGCGTCACCTAAGCCCTTAGGGAATCCTTTTGTGCTGCTCCGCCTCCTCGTGAGTGACACGCTCTTGGACTTTTTTGGCTGACCTAAAGGTTTCGCCTTAAAGGCGAGGGATTTAAGCCCATTATACAGACATAAAGATTCTTCAGTACGCTTTGCTCCTTCAGAATGACAAACTGCTGGTGTCATCCTGAACGCAGTGAAGGATCTTATTACAAAGATTCTTCGGTCGCTGCACTCCCTCAGAATGATAAACTGCTGGTGTCATTCTGAGTGCAGCGAAGAATCTTAATGCTCATCATTAAAAAAACGCTTTTAAGCGTCTTTAGAACTGTTGGTTTAAGCAATATGTTATCTCTTATCCCTGTTTCTCAAATTGTGAAAACTCCATGTATATGTAATTTAAAATATCGGTTTTGCTTTTCTGCAGCTGGATCACATCCTCCACCTCTTTAAAAGGCAGTTCAAAGCTGAATTTGCTGCCCTTCCCCGGCTCGCTTTCCACCCAGATCCGGCCTCCGTGAAGCTCTACCATGGATTTAGCCAGCGAAAGGCCTAAACCGCATCCTTCCGTCTGCCGAATAAACGTTGTATCCACCTGCTTGAACCGTTCGAATATCGCGGGCTGCATTTCCTTTGGTATGCCCACGCCGTTGTCCTTTACGGATATGACGGCTTTCTTATACCTCCTGTCATACCGGACACGCACGACGATCTGCCCATATGGCCCCGTATGCTTGATGGCATTGGATAAAAGATTCAGTACCACGCGCTCGAGTTTATCCTGGTCCACTGCGATCCGCGGAATGGCGGAATCCGAAAGAAACGTTAACAGTATTTGCTTTTCTTTGGCGTATTCCTGGACCGAGTCGACAATATTCATAAGGCAATTGTTGAGATTGGTATTGTACAGGTACACTTTCATATATCCCGAATCGATCTTTGTCAGATCGAGAAGGTTGTTAATGAGCCGCATCAACCGCAGGCTGTTCTGCTTGATCGTAGAGATGGTTTTTAATTTTTTTTCTGGGTTTATGGCAGCGTTCCCGTAAAATGCTTTTAAATTGTCTGTTGCGGCGATTATAACGGAAAGGGGCGTCCTGAGCTCATGGGACATATTGGAAAAAAAGTCTATCAGCATTTTGCTTTGATACTGCAAATCTCGGTTTTCCTGCTGGAGGTCTTCATTCACCGCATTGAGCTGAAGGGATTGCCTGCGGGTCCTGAGAAGCACTTCGACGCGTGCGAAAAGCTCCGCCTTTAAAATAGGGGTCGTCAAGACATCGTCTATTATTTTCCATATTTTACCTGTAATGAAGTTTACCTCTTTTTTTGAAGTGATGAGCAGCACCGGCAGGAACAAAAGCCCGTTCAGGTCCTTAAAATCTGCATGCCGCGTCCGGAAAGAAGTTAGAGTAGGCCCATCCATTATGATGAGATCAAAGAGGTCGTCAATATATTCACAGTCTTTGTAGAAAACGATGCTGTATTTTTCCTGCAGAAGTTCCGCAACCAGCGCTGCGTTCTTTGGATTCTCCACCCCGATGAGTATCCGGTCCATAGTCAAACTGTTTACCTTTCTGCCTCAATAAATAACTTTACGAGAGTTGCCAGTTCCTTCATAAGCACCGGTTTTTCCAAAACACGCTTTGCCCCGTACACGTAGCCGCTCTCCATAGCCTGGTTGTTTTTGCCGGAGGAAATAATAAGCATGGGTATGCCCTTTTCCCTGAGTACTTTACAATAATCCCATATGGTGTTGTTAAAGCCCATGATGTCGATGATCGCAAGGGAAATGGACGGACTCCCGTTTAGAAACCCGTTAATGTCTTTAAGACATTTTGCTTTTAGTGCATGCATATTCATTTTTTCCAGGAAACGGCATAATACCTCCATGTTTCCTGTTTGCGCCACCACATTCAATACGTGAATCGGTTTATGCATTTCTTATCCAGTCAGGTTCTCCCCGTAAAATTCCGCGAAGGTTGGTTAATGGCTCCCCTATTTTTATACCGTTTTGCGTAATGGAAAATTCCCTTAATGTCTTTTCGAAATCGCTTAAACGTTTTTTCAATACGCCGATCGCCTTTTTCATCTCTCCGTTTATTTCAAGATACCGCAAAAATATAACATTGTCCGCAAGATAGCTGATACCGTTTTCCGTAATGACAAAGTCCCCCGTAATTTTTGTAAGCTCCGTTACAAGTATCACGGTAACGCCCATATTCTGAAGGTATTTGCAAAGCGTATGCAGATGGTCCTGGAGCTTTTCCCCCTTCATGGCCAATTTGTAGCCGCTTGTGCTGTCGATCATAACATTGCTGACGTTTCCGCCTTCCACCATGTTCCGGACGATCAGCGCAAAGTGATCCGGAGAGTAAATCGTCGGCTCTAGTTTTAGAAGCTGCAGCAAACCCTTATCCGCCATTTCCCCGACCGGCATACCGATGGATTCACAGCGCGCCTTCATCATGCCGATCTCTTCGTCGAAAGAGAATATCACGGAATTCCCGCCCTGCTGCGCGAATGCGCAGAGGATCTGCATGCCAAGCGTAGTCTTGCCTGCTCCGGACGGACCGGAGATCATATTGATGGTGCCTCTTTCGATACCGCCTTTTAAAAGCATGTCCATTTCCATTATGCCGGTAGGAAGCAAATTATTTTCAAAACTCCGGCTGAATTCACCCGGGTTCAATTTCGGATAGACAACCGCTCCTTTTCCGGTAAGCCTGTAGGAATGCTTCCCCGTAGTAAAATCCGAGCTTCTGTATTTAATAACCGAAAGTGTGCGGTAATCTCCGTCTGTTTCAAGCTGCATGACCGAATGGACCAGGAATTGGATATCATAATCCGGGGCGTCGGGGCTGTATTCCGAGCTTATCAGTATGGTCGCTCCGAATTCTGTGAGAAACCGCAGGAAGGAAAGGATTTGCCTGTGGAACTGGAAGCGGTCTGTGGAAAGATACCGAAGCTGCGTTATAGGATCGATAAATACCCTTTTGGGGTTTATACGCTTCACTCTCTCCACGATGCTGTCGGTTATAGGTTCGCGCTCCACTTCTGCGGAGGAAAATATATCATAGCTTTGCGCTTCCACAAAGAATTCCGAAGACGGGCTGAGATCCAGAAACTCGACGCACGATATGTCAAATCCCAGAGAGGATGCGGTACTGCGTATCTGCTCTTCCGATTCCTCAAAAGAAATGTACAAGGCTGCCACTTTCTCCCTGGCGGCTTCAGAAAGAAAATGCAGGCCGAAAGTCGTCTTGCCGGTGCCGGGGCCTCCCCGAAGCAGATAGGAATATCCACATAAAAAACCGCCGGCCATGATTTCGTCTAAACCTTTTATTCCCGTAGAAAGCCTTTTTTGGTTCAGCATTGCGTTTTTCCCGTCAGTTACTTCGCTCATCAAATTCCCTGTCCTTGAAATATATATTAAATATATAAAAAATTTGCCGTTTTATGTTTCCAGTATATAGGAGCATCGACAAATATGCAATGCGATGTATACAAATAGACATATTTCGACATAAACAGTACTGTATGGATATTCTTCGACATTGCAATAAAATACAAATTGTGCTAAAGTAATTAGGTTATATTAGTGTTTTGTATAAATGTGGGAGTAAATGTTCGTGAGTGTACGCATTATGATTGCCGATGATAATAAAAACCTGTCGGCAATTCTCTGTGATTACCTTGCATTATATCCGGATATAGAGATTGCAGGCGTTTTCGGGAACGGCTCCGAAGCATATGAGATGCTGCACAATATAAAACCCGATGTACTGCTTTTGGATATCGTGATCCCGGGAATCGACGGGCTTGAGATTTTGCGCCGCATTCAGGCCGGGAATGGCTGGAAGCCATGCGTATTTATCATATCGGCTCTTTACAATATAGAGATCAGGGAAAAGGCCCTTTCTTTGGGGGCGAACTTCTTTTTTATCAAACCGCTGGATATTGAAAGCATAGCAGAAAAGATCCGTGCCGTACCGGATTTATACAGGACTGAATATGCCAAAAGCGCCCATGTGTTTGAAGCCATGGAAAACCTTCGGGATACAGAGGGAAAGATCACCGAGATACTGCTGGAAAACGGCATTCCGGCCAATATACAGGGATTTAGGTATATGCGGGATATGATCGGCCTGTTTTGCAAGCAGGAATGCAGAGGGCGGCCTGCCGAACTATACGAAAAAATTGCACTGCACCACAATACGACACCCATGCGTGTAAAAAAAGCCATTCACTATGCCGTAAAGGTTGCATGGAACCGGTATACAAACGACAATGCACACGGAATTTTTCACACCATACAAAAACGTCCGTCGGGACAGCCCGGCAATTCTCAATTCATATATGCCGTTGCGGGAAAACTGGCAAACGGATAAATGTATCTTCTTATTACAGGTAATTATGCCGGCGGCATGATTTTAACGCAGCGGCCGCGCTTTCTGGAATAAGGCGCGTAAGCAACTCAGCCGCCGGACGTTTTTGGGCAACCGTAACTTATTCGAACATGGCGTCTGCATCCGCGTCCGAAATCCAGTCGCATATAACGTAATTGTCCGGCCGGTCTTTCACATTCGCGTAATACTGGTCGATATTGTCGCCCGTAATAAGGAACGTAGAAGAATACTTGTAGGTGCTGCTCACCGTCGATTTTAATTTCTTTCCCTCGCCCAAACGCAGCGCGAACTGGAAAGCAGTTCCGCCTATTCCGTAGGGAAGGGATTCCGCACCAAACACCTCACCGGCCTGCGCCTTAAGCGTCACTTTCTCTGTTTTGGGCGCGGCGGATTTGGCGGGCTTCGCCGTCCCGGTAGGAGAAGGCGCAGCTTTTTCTATCTCTACGCCGGTTGTTTTCAGTTGGTACCAAAGCTTGATGCAGCCCGCGGTCGCATCGCCGATATAGATCTTGGGGACGGTTCCGAAGGAGAGGCAGGCGTTCAATACGTTTTTGCCCATTCCCTGCCCCGAAATGACCGCATCGATCTGCGGATTGTCCTTAATCACCGGACTTAAAGCCGTTTTGATTGAGCCCTGCTTGTTGGAAGGTGTGATAGAAGCTGCGCTCTTTAAGGCAGTATTTGCCGAAAGCGTGGAACTTAGCATGTTCAAGCGCTGTTTTTCCATATCGTCGGGCTTGGAGTTGGTTACCGCAACATAGTTGCCGGATAAAAGCTTTTGCTTTAAATAATCCGCGGTCTTCTGCCCCCATGCGGAAGCGTCTTCCACGATATTGACGGCATATCCCTCGTTTACCGGCGCATTGATGGCTATGACAGGTATACCCGCTGTCTTGGCCATACCCGCCAGCATTACAAACGTTTCTTTATCCGTAACGGCGAGAATGACAGCTTTTGCATTGATATTGACCATGCTGCGCATATCCTGCAGCTGTTGGTTTAAATCGCCTTTTGAATTGTAGAATTTTACTGTGCCTATCTTTCCGTCTTTTATCGCAGCGGCCGAAGCCTCCTCGATTTTCTGAAGTATGGCGGTTTCCCCTGCGGTATTTACATTGTCGAACACAACGCCGATGGCGCCTTTGAGTTCAGCGTCTGAGTAATCTCCCGATGTATCGTCGATGCCCCCGTCCTCTCCTGTAAGTCCGGCCAGTATATCGTCGTCTACCGCGTCGGTGGATACGGCATTATAGTCTTCGGGACGGGTATCGGCAGGATCCTCGATCACGATATCCTCGTCTCCCTGGGTCTCGACTGTAGCAGCATTTTTTGAAGGCACAGGCGAATTGCTCGAAGCCTCTGCCACCGGGCCCGCGAAACAGATGACCAATACGGCCGCTATGATCACCGCTGCGGCGGTTAGAATGGCTATGGAACGCTGCAGGTCGGCCTTGAACACTTCGGCCAGCCGGCCCAGAAAAGAACCGGAAAAAACACCAACGCCTTTTGCCTGATGCTTTTTACGGTAGCTCTGCTTTCTCGTATTAAAGCTGTATTTGCCCGTATATCGCTTCACTGTTTAACCTTCTTTCGCCACAGTCCTATACTATATGTTAATACAAAATCGCTTTTGAGTAAATAACCATTACTTGCCTGCGTAATTCCGCAATAGTTTTTCCCTGTCAAAACCTTTCGCAGCTCTGCTGATAATAAAGTAATCCGCAATCAGGAGCAGTACGCCCAGTACCGCGCATACAGCCGCACTTAAAAAGAAAACGCCCACAGCCTGGGTTACGATCAGCAAAAACAGCGGCAGTATGATAAGCACGGAGATCTGCTGCGCCTCCTGAAAGCCCTTTACCTTTGCGCTCACGATCACGGTCACGCCGATCGCCAGCAGGGAGATACCGGGCACCATCAGAAGCATAAAGGGAAGCCAGCTTAATGACGGAAAAAACAGCCTCCCAAAAAGGGGATACCCGAACACATTCAAAATAACGCCGTAAATAATGAATCCGGCTGCCGAAACAACCAGGGCGGGCAAAAAAGCCGCTGCCGTTTTGGAAAAGAAAAGCTCCTTTTCCGTTACCGGCGTATACAGCAGCGATTCCAGCGTCTTCTTTTCCTTTTCGCCTGCAAAACCGCCGCCCGATATAATGGTCGCGACCATAACGGGCACGATCAGGAACATGGGTGCAAACAGGTAATTGGCAAACATATAGACAGCCTTTTGCATGAGTTCCGGGAAGGCCGCGAGCTCCTCCTGCAATTCCGGAAAAGGCGACTGCAGCAGGAATTTCTCTACCATTTTTGCATTGCTCAGATCTTCTATTTTAATATTTCCCCCGACCAATGTAACGGCCAGCGGTATGACGATCATGAAAATAAGCGGCACTACTATCATCGGAAGCCACATCTGAGCATTCGACGTCACGGATGAAATATCTTTTTTTATAATGGCGGTCATTCTTCCGGTATGCATACGTTTCTCCTCCTGATCTCGAAATACAGCGATTCCAGGCTTGCATTCTGCCTCTTTACCGCATATACGTCCATAGCCCCGGAAAGGCACCGGACCGCCTTCGGTATATCCTTCACGCCGCCCAGACGGATAACCAGCCTGTCCTTTTCTTTTTCATAAGGATATCCGAAGTCTTTTGGCACTTCTCCCGAAGCTTCGACCTCTATAACGGCATTTTGCAGGTATTTTTTCTCGAGTTCCGTAATAGTGCCCTGCTCCAATACGGCCCCCTTATCTAAAAAGACGTACCGGTCGCAATAATGTTCCGCTTCATTTAAATTATGCGTGCAGACAAATACAGTGACACGGCTTTGCTTCAGTTCGTTTATCAAAAGCACGATGCCCCTGGCCGCTTCCGGGTCCAGTCCGGAGGTCGGCTCGTCCAAAAACAGTATCCTGGGTTCGCCTACCAGCGCGCGGCCGATCGCGAGCTTTTTTTTCATTCCCGTGCTTAAATTCCCGGCTTTTTCGTTTCGCTTTTCATTCAGCGTAAAAAGCTCCAGGAGCTCATCCGCCTTTTTGGCAGATGCGGCAGCGCCGAGGCCGTAGAGCCGCCCGAAAAAAGCAAGGTTTTCATGAGCCGTCAGGTTCTCGTAAAGCGCAGCGTTTTCCGTGACAACGCCCGTACGGCTGCGTATCTCCTGCCCGTCTGTCTTTGGCGAACCGCCAAACACGCTGATCTCGCCCTTGTCTGCAAAAATAACGCCGTTTAACAGCCGCACAGTGGTCGTCTTGCCGGAGCCGTTAGGGCCCAGAAGGCCAAGCGTCTCCCCTTCCGCCACATGCATGGACAGCCCGTTTAGTGCGAGCACCTCTTGGAAGCTCTTGTGCACATTTTCCACACGTATTACGTCCAAAGGCCTTAACCCCCGTTTTTTGATATTGTCATTATACAACAATTCACTGTAAAAGCATATGTCTATAATAATTTCCGGCATATCCGCATAGGTATACAAAGAGAGGGGTTTTACATATTGAGTACGAAGCGTTCGGATAAAAAAATATATTTCACCGCGTTTTTGGTTTGCATACTCCTTCTTGCGGGTTCCATCGCGCTTACCTATAATATCGCGATCGGAGGAGACAATTCCCTGGCGGTAATAAGCCAGGTGGCCGCAAAGACGGGAAAGGTTCAATTTGAAGTGGTGGACGGCTTTAGCGAAGAACCTGTGAAAGATGCGACCGTCGTGCTGCTGGATACCGGCAAAAGCTATGTAACAAACGAGAGCGGGCTTACGCAGGCCGTGGAAGTGCCCATCATAGACGATAAGCGTTTTAATTCCATCATTCCCAAAACGTGGGGCGAGGTCAACGCCGTGATATACAAAAAGGGCTATGTTCCCTATGCGCTTTTCTACCTTGAAGTATTCCCGGATAAGACGCGCAAAGGCGTAAAGATAATGATATTCAAGGAAGGGGAAGTCACAAACAACGAGCCTTTTTCCATCATCGAGGGTCCTAACCGCATATGGGTGAACGAAGTGATAAAAAAATATATGCCGGAGGATTTGAAATAACGGCATTAAAGAGGTATTATCCAAAGTCCTGCAGCGCTTGCAGGGCTTTTTTGTTTATTTAATATATTACCTTCTTTGTCCCATGAAGGAGCAGTAAAGGTTAGCCTATCCGGTGTAAATCCTTAATCAGTTTTTCAGATGAAAAATTCCGCCATACGGGGCGGTATTTATTGAAAAAGCATCATTACCCAAACAATAGCATATTCTTCTTATTTATCATTTATGGAGCAAAATAACACAACTAAATACGTTTTATTCTTTATAAATTCAACTTCCGTTCTGCTTTTTCCTGTTTTATGCATAGCGCTTGTTTCCGAGATAAAATATTGTGAAAAGCCCCGGCCCGCAATGTGCGCCTACAACTGCACCCAGGTTCATGACTGTTATTTTCGATATCGCAGGGAAAGCCTCAAGTACCCTCTGCCGCATAAATTCCGCGTCCTCCGCGCAATCGGCGTGGTTTATAAACACCTCTTTGCCGTCCGGCTCGGTAAAATCATCCTTCATCTTGTCGATTATATCCAGGAGGGCTTTTTTTCTGCTGTGTATCTTGGAGGCAACAACGAGTTTTCCATCGTCCGATACAAAGAGGACAGGCTTTATGGAAAGCAGCGTGCCGATCATGGCGGCGGCGTTTGAAACGCGCCCTCCACGTTTGAGGAAATTGAGGTCGTCCACTGTAAACCAGTGTATGATTTTGAGTTTGTTGGTTTCCGCCCATTCTATGGTCTCTTCAAAACTCCTGCCTTCATCTCTTAATTTGACCATATTGTGGAGCAACAGACCAAGGCCGCCGGATACGCAAAGCGTATCCATCAGGTTGAAGCGCTGATTTGGGTATTCCTCCTTTATCTGCTTTGCCGCTTCCTCAGCGTTTAGGAAAGAATGGGATATCTGACGGGTCATATCGAGGAATATGACGTCCTTCCCTGTATCCATGAGCCCCCTGAAGAAGTTATAATAGGTATAGGTGTTGATCATGGAGGTGGTCGTCATAGCGCCCTCTCTCATGCGTTTATATGTATACGCTCTCGTCTCATCTTTACAGTCATCTTCCAATAGCTCATCATCCACTGTATATGTGTAACTGATGAGCGGGACATCATGTTCAGTGAAATATTTTGCCGGAAGGTCGGCGGTTGAAGCCGCGGCTATTATAAAGCTCGCCATCTGATTCCTCCTTAATACAATAAATTTATTCCATTATTAGTATAATTATTTGCGTATGAATTCTCAAGATTAGATTTATACACAATTTATTAAAAGCACATCTACATTATTCTTATGCCTTTTAGCAATTCCATTATCCCGTTATTTCAAATATTTCATCAGACCGGTTTCTTAGTATAGAAAGGCGGAATATCATCGCTGTCTGCACATTGCCGAAAACAGTTTTCCTTTTACTCAGCCTGCACATGTATATTTTCTTCTCGTATAAATTATAAAGCAAAAAAGATACCTCTATCAGTATCTTTTTTTATTGGCAAGTTAGGTGAATATAGATGCCAAAGTTTTACTCCGAATTCGGTCAATTTTATGTGGTTACTTTTTATCTTGGTTCTATTCATCTTTTTGATAACTTTGTCTTTGTTCATATCAACAATCTCTTTTGTTTATCTTTTATTACCCTGCCTGGATAATCGGCTTACTCTCCCTTTTGTCTCAACATGTCACCAATTGAAGCGTACGGGTGGGGATATCTCCCGTTTTCTTTTGAGTGAGACTTCACACCGGGGATATCATGGATTTGTACAGCTTTTACAGGGCAAAAATTCAGACAGGCAAAACACATATAGCAAAAAGTGTCTTTTCTCCATACAGGACTGCCTTTATCCATCGAGATTTTTCCAGACAGACAGACCTTTTCACATATCCCGCATCCTGTGCATTTATCGTCATGATAAAAATAGTTTACTCCTCTGGTATGCTCTGCAATATTCATCAAAGCCAGCACCAGCCTTTCGTTCAAAAAAGCCGATACCGGATTTGATGCCGATTTGAATCTATAATCCTTAATATCTTCATAGTGAATTCCTCTTCTTAGAATGATCTCGGCAGCTGAATCCAGTTTTTTCAAAGCGTTTTGTTCATATGCTGCAATCTCTTCACGGGACGGAACTTCGTAAATCCCGTGCCTTGAATCGTTGTTGCACATGTCTATTACAAATTGAGCATTTAAACGCTTCCTTTTCTTCCTCAATAGCCGGTCAATTTTTTTGAAACCATGAAAAACGGTTCCATATCTGTCGGCGATGGCAAAAATGTATTCCGCCCCGGATAAATCTATTTTCTTGAGAAACTTCATCACTGCTATGGGTATTGTTAGTGCGTGTACCGGAAAAATGATGCCGATTGTTATGCCTTTGCTTGTTATTTTGTCTTTTTTCAGCAAGTAGGCAATGGGAAGAATTTCTGAGTCAGGGATTCTTTTTTGAGCTTCTTTTGCGATGAACAAGGAATTGCCGGTTCCTGAAAAATAATAGATTTCTGTATTCATCATTGACTCTCCTCTAAAT
>Ga0366774_1046_pt1 | contig 20852 bp, 18 predicted proteins | sample BONcelHN113001D9_FD_207068 | JGI IMG/M metagenome (GOLD analysis project Ga0366774, IMG submission 207068) | Enriched cells from coal bed in the Powder River Basin, Montana, United States - BONCAT cells N11 rep2 HSBNCT.N11.300.1.D9 ...
GATTTCCTCAATACCAACGGAAGGAACTTGGCCGGATAATAATTGACGTTCGGGCCAAACGGCAGTTTTAACTTCAGCAAGAGACACTGCTTGGCCTTGGCGGCTATGCAGCAGATAGAGTAAGTTCCATTCCTTTGGGGAAAGGGCAATTACTCGCGGGCCAATAGAACATTGCCTTTTTTGAATATCCAGTTTCAATGAAATAACTGGTTCAGCAGCTAAAGAAGCAGTGGTAATTTCCATTGTCTCATCGTCAAGGGAGTGCAGGACAACTAGCTGTAGTACTGCTGCACCATGTGCCAGTGATATCCGGTCATGATGGTTGAGCATAATTGGTTCGCCTGGGGGAATGGACTTGTTATTAATCTCAGTTCCATGTTTGCTAGCTAAATCAGTTAACTCCACAGTGTTTTCACTAACCTTTAAGGAGCAATGCCTACGGGAAATAAAGGGGCTGTCAAAACTGATATCAGGCTGATGAGCATTCGCTGTTCGCCCCAATAGTATTAGTTCCTTATCCAGTTCAACTTTAGAACCTTCTTGATAGGGTGAGCCTTTCTCCAGCAGTAAATAACTAACCATGTTTACTCCTTTGCGGATATCAAGTCGCCTATCTTGTTAAAGACAGGCGACTTCGCAATTTATAAAATTACTAATTCGGTAGCAAACTCTATTTTCTTTATTACTATTATCATACCAGCTAAAACAGAGAGATTGAATAGACATCTATTATAGAATTATTACAAAATCATTGGTTTTTTCAATAAAAAGGGTATAATTATAGCAACGCAAAAATTGCTGCTCTTGAACTAAAGCGGGTAGCATGACAGGAGAGACATCATGAATGAATCTTTTATAAATTTGGGTATAGGTGCATCACTAACGGCAGCTCTTGATAAGGCGGGGTTGACAACTCCGACTGCAATTCAGTCCGAGGTAGTGCCTGTAGCTCTGGCAGGACGGGATGTGGTGGCCCAGTCGGCGACTGGAACAGGCAAAACATTGGCTTATTTACTGCCGCTGTTTGCGAAGCTTGATATAACAAAACGGGAAAATCAGGCGATTATTTTGGCTCCTACTCATGAATTGGCTATTCAAATTCAACGTCAAATTGAGGTGCTGGCGCAAAACGCAGAGGTAGCAGTTACTTCAGCGCCCCTTATTGGCAACGCCAATATTACCCGGCAAATTGATAAATTAAAGGAACGTCCTCATATTGTGGTTGGTTCCAGTGGCAGGATACTGGAATTAATTCAAAAAAAGAAAATTACTGCTCAGACGGTGAAAACAATTATTCTCGATGAAGCTGACCGATTGCTGGATGAACATAATAACGAAGCTGTAAAAGCTGTTATCAAAACTACCTTGAAAGATCGGCAAGTCATGTTGTTTTCGGCAACCATTACACCCCAAACGCTGGAACGATCTAGCCTTTTTCTGAATGATCCGGCGATTATTACGGTCAAGCAACAGGCAACAGGTGTTGCAGACGGTATTAATCATATGTATTTTGTTTGTGAACAGCGGGATAAAGTAGAAGTGCTCCGTAAACTGGTCCATAGTACGAAACTAAAAAAGGCACTGGTGTTTATTAATCGCAGCGAAGACCTCGAACTTACTGCAGATAAGCTTAACTATCACGGATTGAAGGCGGCTCCCATACACGGCACTTTCTTACAAGCAGACCGTAAGAAATCGCTTGAAGATTTCCGCAATGGTAAAGTACAATTACTCGTTGCTTCCGATTTAGCTGCCCGTGGCTTGGACATTCCTGGAGTAGAGTATGTATTTAATATGGATTTACCGGAAGATCCGGCGGTATATTTACACCGTGTAGGAAGAACAGGCAGAGCCGGTCAAGCGGGTTCAGCTATTTCTATTATCTCCCAGCGGGAGTTTGACTTGATACAACACTATGAAAAGGTATTAAAAATTACTATTAGAGCCAAACAGATTGCGCACGGTAGGATTACAGACCTGCGCAAAGCATAGGAGCGGTACTGGACAACATGAATTTACTGTCAATAGAGAATCTGGCTAAAAGTTATGGAGAGAGAGTATTATTTGCAGACGTTACCCTCGGTATTGATGAGGGTGATAAAATCGGCTTGATTGGTGTAAATGGAACAGGGAAATCAACCTTCTTGAAAGTTCTTGCCGGGCTAGAGCCAGCAGATGCCGGTAAGATTACTAAAGGTAGCAATGTACAAATAGAGTATTTACCGCAGAATCCTGACTTTGATGATTCCGCTACTGTGTTGGAGCAAGTTTTTAAAGGCCGGTCGCCTGTCATGAAAGTTTTACGCGATTATGAGCAGGCATTAGTTGATGCTCATAACCAGCCGCAAAGCAAAGAAGCCCAGCAGCAGCTTATTCGCTTGAGCCAGCAGATGGACAGCTATGATGCCTGGCAACTGGAGAGCGAAGCTAAAGCTATTTTGATGCAGTTAGGTATTGCTGAGTTTACTGCGCTGGTATACACTCTGTCAGGCGGGCAGCGCAAACGGGTTGCTTTGGCCAGTGCACTTATTAATCCTTGTGACCTGCTTATTCTGGATGAACCGACCAATCACATTGACAATGATACAGTAGCTTGGCTGGAGCAATATTTGGCAAACCGCAAAGGTGCTTTGTTGATGATTACCCATGATCGCTATTTCCTCGACCGGGTAACCAATCGCATCATTGAAATTGACAAGGGGAAGTTATATACCTATAGCGGCAACTATAGTAAGTTCCTTGAAGCCAAGGCTGACCGGGAGGAACAGCAGGAAGCAAGTGAACGAAAACGACAAAATTTGCTGAGAAGTGAGCTAGCCTGGATGAGACGTGGTGCCCGAGCACGCAGTACCAAACAAAAAGCTCGTATTGATCGCTTTGAGCAGCTTAGTTCTCAAAAGATTGACTTAAGTGATACAAAAATGGAAATATCAGTAGGTTCCAGTCGCCTGGGCCGCAAAATTATTGAAATTGAGAATATTAGCCATCAATTTGACGGTAAGACTGTCATTGCTGATTTTAGCTACATCATCCTAAAGGATGACCGGGTAGGTATTGTCGGGCTTAATGGCAGCGGTAAAACTACGTTACTCACCATTATTGCCGGCAAGCTTGTACCGGACAGCGGGCTGGTCAATACTGGCCAAACAGTAAAGATTGGCTACTTCTCCCAGGAAAGTGCGGAGATGGATCACTCTATGCGAGTGATTGACTATATCAAGGAAGAGGCCAACAGTATTGCCACTGCTGAAGGAGAAAGCATTAGCGCCTCTCAAATGCTGGAACGGTTTCTCTTTCCTCCTGCCGTACAATGGATGCCAATTGCCAAACTGTCAGGAGGAGAAAAACGGCGCCTTTACCTGCTGCGGATATTAATGGGAGCTCCCAATGTGCTGTTGCTTGATGAACCTACTAATGACCTGGATATTCAGACCTTGACAATTCTGGAAGATTATTTGGATGATTTCTCCGGCGCGGTTATCACCGTTTCCCATGATCGTTACTTCCTGGACCGTGTGGTCGATAAAATATTTTCCTTTACGGGAAATGGCTGCATTACTCAGGCAGTTGGCGGGTATTCAGATTATCTGGATGCTAAACGGCAAGCAGCCGGGCAAGTAGCTTTAGAAAAAAAATCTGTCACCTATGATAAACCCAAGGAACGAGTACGCAAGTTTACCTTTAAAGAGCAACGGGAATTTGAACAAATTGATGATACAATTGCTGGCGTTGAACAAGCCTTACGGCAAGTTGCCGCTAATATTAACAATGCAGGAAGCAACTTTGAGCTTTTGGCGCAGCTTATCAGTCAGCAGCAGCAATTAGAGCGTGATTTGGAAGAACTGCTGGAAAGATGGACCTATTTAAATGAACTTGCCGAAGAAATAAAAAAATAGTGGATTTATGCCGAACGCTATCAAGTCGCGTTCGGTTATTTACGCCTAAATTCACTAGGACGGAAGATTGGCGTAATGGGTCAAGCAGGGTTTGCATGGAAATAGGAGTGAGACAGATGAAAGTAGCTGGCAAGGCTGGAAAGTCTGGTGGATCATTGGCATTCTGGTTTATTGTGATAAGTGGCAGTTTACTAATTGGTCTGGTTTTTTCTATGTTTTGCCGGATGGAAGTAAGACTGTACCTGGATGAAGCAATGCTGGAAGAAAAGCTTAAGGTTATTGCAGGTACTACCATTATTTCGGAAAATCTAACATCTTGTATTGCCGATCTTGTTTTTTTGAATGATTTGCTACAATTAAAAAAACCGGATAACTTATTCTTAACTAGTAATGATGAAATTGGTCAGGTACGGAATCTTTCTGAGGAATATCAGGCGTTCTCATTGCAAAGAGGTATCTATGATCAAGTGAAAATAATAAGCCTGAACGGTAGTGAAGTAGTAAAAATTGCAAATGAAGCAGGCAATATCCAAATTGTTTCTTCCCAAGAATTCCAAGATAAGCAGGAGCAGTATGACTACCTGGAAACAATACGATTAAATAAAGGCGAAGTTTATCTTTCTCCATGGGATGCAAATTATGAGAAGAGTGATAACCTGGTAGTCCGAATTGGAATGCCGATTTTTTCGCGAACAAATGAAAAAATTGGGGCAATCATGATCCATTACCGGGGTGACATTATTCTTTCTAAGTTTAAAGATGTAACAGATGACCGGTTTAGAGCGGCCATGCTGTTAAATAGCGAAGGCTATTGGCTGACTTCTCTCGAACCAGAGTTTATTGTTCCAGATAAACAGAATCAAACCTTTGCGAAATGGAACCCTGAGGTCTGGGAAATTATAAAAAATAAAGAATCCGGACAAGTAGACAATAAAGATGGCCTATATACCTTTATGACGGTATACCCGTTTAAGAATCAAAACCTACATGTACGGTCGCCAGCTGTTACTAACTCAGCGTCGATAGATTCCTATTACTGGAAGGCCGTGGCCTATATTCCAGCTGAGGTGCTGAACAATAAAATAGCAGCATTAGTATCGCAATATATGGTTATGTTTGGAATCGCTGAAAGCTTAATTGCAGCAATGGGCTGGTTATATCTGCACTTCAGGACAAGGCAGACTTTTTTGAGTAACCAGGCTGAAGAAGCGCTGAGAAAATCGGAAAAGCTTGCTGTAGCGGGACAGTTGGCAGCCGGAGTCGCCCATGAGGTGCGTAATCCGCTAACCGTAATAAAAGGAGCAATTCAGTGGATGTTAGCTAAGAAAGTCTGGAATCAATCACTCCATGAACTAATGCTTTCTGAAATTGAAAGAATTGAAGGAGTAATCAATGAATTTCTTATGCTGGCTAAACCCCAGATCCCTCGGTTCACTAAGTTAAGCATTGGTGAACTTACCCGAAGTATCATTATATTAGTTCAAACACAAGCAGTATGGAATTCGATAACAATCTCTACCGAAATACAAGATCAACTGCCTGATATTTTTGGTGATGAGAATCAGTTAAAACAAGTTTTTATCAATGTACTACAGAATTCAATTGAAGCAATGCCTGCAGGAGGTCATATCAATATTCAAATTACCCGCTCCGGAGCAGATAAGATATACATTCACTTTACTGATAACGGTCAGGGGATATCGCAAGAGAGAATAAAAACGCTTTTCGAGCCCTTTTTTACAACAAAAGAAAAAGGTACGGGACTTGGCTTAGCGATTGTATATAATATTATAAGTAACCACGGAGGCAATATAAAAGTACAAAGTGTTGTAGGACGAGGAACAAAGTTTAGCATCGAACTTCCCGTGCAATTAGAAAAGACTTAGCCTAGGCTAAGTCTTTTGGTGAGCAATAATAAAAATCCCCTGCCAAGAGGCAGGGGATGATGACATTCTAGTAACGTCTGCTGTTGTTTTGGCTGTAGCAATCTCTGCAATATACAGGACGATCGCCACTTGGACGGAAAGGAACTTGGGTTTTTACGCCGCAAGATGCACAGGTTGCATCATGCATTTCGCGTTGTTGGTAGCTGTTGCCACCGCCACGGTTGAAGCCACCGCCGTTTTGTTGTTTACGAGCAGCGCGGCAATCAGGGCAACGGCCTGGTTCGTTGGTGAAACCTTTTTGAGCAAAGAAATCTTGCTCCGAAGCAGTGAATACGAATTGTGCGCCACAATCGCGGCAGGAAAGAGTTTTGTCTTGAGTCATAAGATATATAGCCTCCTCAAATCTATTACCCAAATAGCGAATGGAGAATACTCATCGGGACTTCCCTTACCAACTACCTAATAGTTTGAGAAGGACAATGACAAATTCACTGGTACTATTTTTTCTGGGTAGTTATATTGTACCTTTTAATTTTGTAAATGTAAAGCAAATTGCCTTAAGATGAAAAAAAAATTTGCAATTATTTTCTAATTATTATGCCAATTTGCTTGCCAGGTAGTAGATATAGATATTGACAGAGGACATGTGGATTGAGATACTTAGGTAAATTACTGTTTGTGCTGAGGTAGTTGTGCAGATTACCTTATGCAGCCAGTAGCTTTGTAGAGTACTTAGTTTATGTGGGGAGGGCTGGTTGGTGGAAATACATCAGTTGCAGTATGTAGTTGAAGTGGCTAAACAACGTAACTTTACTAGAGCTGCTGACGAAATTTGTGTGACTCAGTCGACACTTTCCCATCAAATTGCCAAGCTGGAAGATGAACTGGGCATAAAATTGTTTGACCGTAACTCTCGTACTGTCTATCCGACTGAAGCTGGTGAGGAGTTTATCAACCATGCTAAAACGGTATTAGCCAACCTGGAAATTGCCAGACAAAGCATTCAGACCTATATTGAACTGCTCAAGGGAACGTTACGTATTGGTGTAATTGCATCATTGGGGAAAATTGACTACGCCAATATGTTGGCAAAGTTTCATAAAGAACATCAAGGGCTGAATTTTGAAATTGTACAAGAGGGCACGTACAGTTTATTGGAAAAAATTCGTGCTCGTGAGCTGGATGTGGCTTTTGTTGCTGTAGCACCTCAGGAGGAGGATGAAGACATTGCCTTTTATCATCTTGCTTATGATGACTATGTATTGGCGGTACCGCCGGGACATTTATTCGCCGGGCGGGAATATATTGAGCTAGCGGAGGCAGCAAAAGAAAGATTTATCTTTCATCCGGCTTCCGATCGCATGCACTACACCTGTATGGAAGCATGTGCCCAGGCAGGTTTTAAACCGCAAATTGTTTGTCAAAGCAATCATTCACCTACTTGTTTAGCCTTAATTAGCGCAGGTATGGGTATTGGCTTTTTTCCGCTTGAGAAAGTGACCGGCCATAATTTTAATATTGCTGTTGTTAAACTGAAACAGCCTGTTCAAAAAAATATTGTTCTGGCAATTGCCAAGCATGTTTCTCTTTCACCGGCTGTTGTAGCGTTTAACCGCTTTGTATTAAACTGGGTTCAAGCTCTCAAGCTTGAAGAGAGTTAACCTGATTATTAGAAGCTCCCTAAGATTGTCTGAAGACAATCTTAGGGAGCTTTTTTTGTTGTATGAGACCTCAGAATACCAGGCGAAGCAAGGGATGGAGACCGTGGTGTACTTTTGTCTTGACACAAAAGTACCAAAAAGTCAAGACCAGTACAGAAATGGCCTTGGAAGCAGACCTCCCTTGCTAAAATTCCGAAAACTCGCTGCGCTCAAACAGTCGGAATTTCTTTACGCAAGGAAGGCCTGCTTCCAAGGCCATTTCCGTAAGGGTCGTAAGATACGAAAACAAAGAACGCTGAGCTTCGTCTGTTCCCGTCTTCCGTTCTTATCGGCCATTTCTGGAAAAAAGGCGGTCCGCAGGATGGAAATGCCGCCAGCTTACGTTAAGAAATCCATTTGTCTGAGCGCAGCGAGTTTAATGGATTTTAGTAAGGTGGTGGCATTTCCAAGTCTTTTTGGAAGACTGGGCCTAGACCTTTTGGGGCGATGCCAAAAGTACAAACCCGTGCTTTTTCCATTAAGCCTATTTGGCTTATTTGAGCAAATGTGGGAAACCGGCAGTTGTACAGCCACTCGAAGGACCGCTTTAGCGGATTTCTTTTATAGAACTATTGATGAAAGCGATGGCTGGTATGCAGAAGATGATTTGCGATAAGTAGGAGAATGGCATAAGATTCAGACAAAGGGACCAGCAATCTTGTTGGCTGCCTAACAAGATCATAGAAATCAGACTATAAGATAATTTGGAGGGGGAAAACAAAATGGCTGAAACAAAAGTACGGGTAATTACCGAGGAGCAAAAAGCAGAACTGGCTGCGGCAATCGAGAAAGCAAAAGCGGCCTTGGCAATCATAGAGACCTATGACCAGAAGCGGGTTGACCGCTTATGTCAGGCGGTAGCCTGGGCTGTTGCCAATAAACAAACTTTCCAGAGACTTGTTGATATGGGGATTGCCGAAAGTGGTTTGGGTGACCCGGTAAGCCGTATGGGTAAACGCTTAAAAATTCGCGGCGTCCTGAGAGATGCCCTTAGACAAAAAAGTGTTGGTATTATTGAAGAAATTCCGGAAAAGGGAATTGTTAAATATGCTAAACCGGTCGGCATAATCGCCGGTATCGTTCCAACAACTAATCCGGACCTCACTCCGGCGGGTATAGGAATCTATGCCATTAAAGCCAGAGATGTAGCTATATTTTCCGCGCATCCCCGCGCTAAAAATACTACTATGGAAACGGTGCGCATCATGCGGGAGGCATTGGAAAAAGAGGGCGCACCTGCCGACATTTTCCAATGTCTTACTACTGCCAGTATTCCCATGGCCAGTGCCTTGATGTCAGCTGCTGATTTGGTTATTGCCACTGGGGGCAAAGATATGGTTCGCTCCGCTTACAGTTCGGGTACACCTGCATATGGAGTAGGCGCCGGCAATGCCACAATGGTAATTGATGAGACAGCCAATATTGAAGAAGCAGCTCGCAATACCATGCTTAGCAAAACTTCTGATTTTGGCTCGGGCTGTTCGGCAGACGGAAATATTATTCTATCCGATAAGATATATGATCAGTTTATTGCTCAACTGGTAACAGAAGGCGGTTATCTGGCCAGCGAGGAAGAAAAAGCAAAACTGCGTAAGGTTATGTGGGATGAAGAAGGACACCGCTTGTCCAATACAGTTGCGATCAAACCGCAAAAGTTAGCAGAAACTGCCGGGTTCAGCATTCCCGCAGATCGCAAATTTATCATTGTTATCGGTGACGGTATCGGTAAGCAGCATCTATTCTCCGGTGAGAAACTGACGACGCTGCTGGCCATCCATAAATATAGCGGCGATTTTGACAATGCCCTCAAAGCGGTCAAGGCTATTTATGAAGTTGGCGGCAAAGGACATTCAGTAGGTATTTACTCCTTTAATGAAGAGCACATTCATAAATTGGCGCTAATGGCTCCCGTCAGCCGGATTATGGTGCGGCAGCCTCAGTCCAAAGCCAATGCCGGTTCTTTTACCAACGGCATGCCCATGACCTCCAGCCTTGGCTGCGGTACTTGGGGGGGCAATATTGTCTCTGAAAATGTTCATTTGAAACATTACCTTAATACTACCTGGGTATCCAGCCCGATACCGGAAGATAAACCTTCTGATGCCGAATTGTTTGGCGAGTTTTATGATCCGGAGCTGGAAAAGTAAGTAACAAAAAGCAAACCCAGCTGGAGCGGTAAACTGCCATGCCGCTCCAGCTTTTCCCCCTTTTTGATAATACAGAGGTGAATGGCTGACAAGCCAGCTTTAAAGGGAGTAGAGATTATGGGAGAGAATAATTCGATTTGGCCTGCGCGGATCAGAATTTGCGAGGTCGGTCTACGCGATGGGCTGCAAAACGAAAAGCGTTTATTCAGTATCGAAGAAAAACTGCGTTTGCTTGATGCGGTAGTGACTTCTGGTATAAAAATTATTGAAATAGGCTCATTTGTTAGCCCGAAAGCCATTCCGGCCATGGCTGATACCGATCAATTATGCCGGCAGATGCCTAAGCTGGCAGGGGTGGAATACCGGGCGCTGGTTGCTAATCTCAAAGGAGTGGAGCGTGCTCATCAGGCCGGCATTACCAAAGTTAAATTGACGGTATCAGCTAGTGAGGCTCATTGCCGCAGCAATCTAAACAAAACGCCGGCAGAGGTCATTGCCGGATTTGCAAGTTGCGTTGCTTATGCTGAGCAGCATGACCTGAATGTATCTGGTGCAATATCCACCGCTTTTGGATGTCCCTTTGAAGGTAAGGTGAAAGTAGAACAGGTTGACAGGGTCGTGCGCGATTTTTTGAGGCTAGGGGTAACGGAACTATCCCTTTCCGACACTACCGGCATGGCTAATCCCAAACAAGCCTTTGACCTTGGTCGCTATATGATCAATACCTTTCCTGAAGTTCGCTGGGTGATGCATTTTCACAATACCCGGGGTATGGCATTGGCAAATATCATTGCCGGTATACAGGCGGGGATCACTACTTTTGACGGTGCCTTTGCCGGCTTGGGCGGTTGTCCCTTTGCACCGGGGGCCTCCGGTAATGTAGCAACGGAAGATATTATTCATATGCTTCATGAAATGGGTATTGCTACCGGGGTAGATTTGGAAGCAGCAATGGCTACCGCCCGGATGGCGCAGGGAATGGTAGGGCATCAAACAGAAAGCTTTGTCTTAAAGGCTGGCCGGTGCGAAGACCTGGTCAAGAAATAGAACTTGGAAATATACAGCAGATTTGAATGAAGAATGTATCCTGATAACAGATAGTTTATTTGTTGAGCAGCTTGGTGCTATCGTCAAATTAACCGCTGTAGTCTCGGTGGAATCACTGACCAAAGCTGTACTGTCAAAAGTCCCGCGAGGGACGGAAGAACTCAATGAAAAAGCCATTAAACTAGGTATGGAGTTAGTAAAATAGAATTAATGCTCAAACAAGAGGCCTCCTGTAAATATTGCAGGAAGCCTCTTATCTTCTATGGACATTTATTCCAGACACTATTTGTGTTAAAATACTAGTAATTACCTTACAAGGCAATAATAAGACAAGGTAGTTTGACTTCTAAGGGGGCCTTGCTGTGTTTAAACAAAGCGACACACCATTACTTACGGCAATGCAGACTTATGTAAAAGATGACGTTATCCCTTTTCATACACCGGGGCATAAACAAGGCAAAGGGATGCATCCCAGCCTGGGGCGTATCCTTGGGCAAGAAGCACTTGCTCTTGATTTGGCACTCATGTCAGAACTGGATGATTTGCATGAACCTCACGGCTGCATTAAGCATGCCCAGGACCTGGCGGCCCAGCTCTATGGAGCTGATCACAGTTTTTTTGTGGTCAATGGTACAACAGGCGGTATATATGCCATGATTCTGGCTATTGCCGGCCCGGGTGATAAAATTATTGTGCCTCGTAATGCTCACCGGTCAATTATTGGCGGAATTATTTTAGGTGGAGCGGTGCCTGTTTTTATGCAACCGGAAATTGATATGGATTTGGGGCTGGCAATGGGTGTGACGCCCGAGACAGTGGCGAAAACGATAAGCCTTCACCCCGATGCCAAAGGAGTATTGATCATTAATCCCACCTATTACGGAGTAGTTACTGATTTGAAAAGGATAGTCGATATCGTTCATCGTAATAACATGTGCGTTATTGTTGACGAAGCTCATGGTCCGCACTTGAAATTCAGTGACCGGCTGCCTATTCAAGCGCTGGATGCGGGAGCGGATATAAGTGCCCAGAGTACTCACAAGATCATTGGTGCTATGACACAGTGCTCCATGGTTCATTGCCGGGAAGGCCGTATCAATGTACCCCGGTTGAAAGCCATGCTGCAGTTGGTTCAGTCAACCAGCCCGAATTATATTCTTCTGGCCTCCTTAGACGTGGCCCGGATGCAAATGGCTACTGAAGGCCGCCGGCTGGTAGAAAAATCAATTGAATTAGCTCAATGGGCTCGCCAGGAGATTAATAAAATACCCGGACTCTATTCGTTTGGTGAAGACAAAATCGGTACTCCCGGTGTGTACAGCCTTGATCCTACTAAAATCACGGTCACTGTTAAAGGGCTGGGGATGAAGGGCTCTGATGCGGAACGAATTTTGCGGTACCAGTATAACATACAGGCCGAGTTATCCGATATGTATAACCTGCTCTTTCTGATTACCCTGGGTGACAGCGAGCAAGATGCGCAAACCCTGGTCAAAGCGCTGCGGGATATGGCAAACAATCATATGCGGGATGGATTTATTCCGGTGGTAGAAGATGTCTATGCCACACATGGTTATCCCGCTCAGCCGGAGCAGGTAATATCACCGCGGGAGGCCTTATTTGGCCGGACACGACAAATTCCTTTTGAGCAAGCGGGCGGCAAGATTTGTGCTGAAATTGTGACTTTTTATCCTCCGGGTATACCTATTTTGTGTCCTGGTGAACGCATTTCTGAGGACAATATCGAATATTGCCGTCGTCTGCAGGCAGCAGCTCTGCATATTTCTGGTCCCGAGGATTATACGCTGACAACGATAAAAGTTGTTGAGTAGGTGACGGCTGATCAAATGTGACGCTGTGGTCTGTTGGGACTGTCAGCCTGAAATGGGAGACCGGTTGGAGAATTTAGAGTAGGTGAGAATCAAATGAATTCAATTGAATTTAAAGCTGTTGTTGTTTGCAATGAGCTCAATCTGGGGAATATTGCCCAGCATTTTGGTATTTATCGCAAATTCCGTTGGGAAGATTTGCTTAAGCTTACGGAAAATGAGTTAAAAGGTATTGTCAAGCAACCCGAAAAGAAAGTCGTTTATATATTTCACTTTGGCAGTCTTGTCTTTATTAATTGTGAGCATCACGACATCATGGATATTCTGCAGTATCTTAAACGGATTGAAAAAAATGTTAACACTGCCAATCTCCTTGATTATTCGGATGACTATAAACTTGAGATTAATGCTGAGGAAAGTCCGGCGTTAAATAATGATTTCATGGTAGCCGCTGAGTTAAGCGATCACCATCTTGAAATTGTGTCGACCGTATTAGCCAAGTCGGTGGCGCTGGAAAAAACAGAAAAAGCCATTGATTTATTGCTCGATGAAATAGAAGAAGTTGTTACCTACCTGAATCAGGGACGATTAACTACTTCTGATTCGCAATTGGCTAAGCTGTCAGCCAAGGTATTAGGTTTTAAACTGAACACGCTTTCTTATATCATGCTGCTCGATAAGCCGGATATAACATGGGTCAATGAAGCTGCCGAGTCTATGTTTATTGAACTAAGCTCAATTTTTGAACTGGAAGACCGCTATGGAAAAATCCGCCAGAAGTCAGATACTCTGCTGGATATTACCCAGGTTTTTTCTACGCTGGCCCATGCTAAGCGTGGTAATCGCCTGGAGTGGGCTGTTATTATTCTGATCGCTATAGAGATTGTGTTATCCTTGTATGAAATGTTTGTGATGAAGTAGAGAGAAAGGGAGCAGGGTATGGCAGGAGAAGGAAAATTAATTATTATTGAAGCCGGTGATGGCTGTGGCAAGGCTACGCAGACAGCCAGACTCTACGAGCGGCTGTTGGCAGAAGGATATCCTGTGAAAAAAGTGGAGTTTCCTGATTACGCCAGCCCATCATCTGCATTAATTAAAATGTATCTTAACGGTGATTTTGGAACACAACCTGATTCAGTCAATGCCTATGCGGCATCTGCCTTTTTTGCCGCTGACCGCTATGCTTCTTACAAAACTACTTGGGGAGAATGGTATCGCCAGGGTGGAATCATTTTGGCTGATCGCTATACAACTTCTAATATGGTCCATCAGGCTGTAAAGATTACCGATGAAATGGAACGGAACAATTTTTTAAACTGGCTGTGGGATTTGGAATTTGCTAAATTCGGACTGCCCATACCCAATCTGGTATTGTTCCTGGATGTACCGCCTGAATGCAGCAGCAAGCTGCTGGCTGAGCGCTCCAGCAAGACCGGGGGTGAACAGGATATTCATGAGCGGGATAATGATTATCTGACTCGCTGTTATCATAGTTACCGGTTGATAGCAGCCCGCTATGGCTGGAAATCGATTGAATGTGTAACTTCAAAGGGCTTGAAGAGTATTGACCAAATTCACCAGGATATTTATCAGTCTGTAATGACAATTCTATAGATGTTAGCGAGGGGCGGGGAAAAGTTATGCCGGTGGTGTACTTTTGTCTTGATACAAAAGAACCAAAAAATCAAGACCAGTACGGAAATGGCCTTGGAAGCAGGCCTCCCTTGCTAAAATTCCGAAAACTCGCTGCGCTCAGACAGTCGGAATTTCTTTACGCAAGGAAGGCCTGCTTCCACCCTGCGGGACGGTCATTTCCGTAAGGGTCGCAGGGACGAAAACAAGGAACGGATACCGTTGTTTTCCTCGTTCCTCCGTTCCCCGTCCTTATTGGCCATTTCTGGAAAAAAGACGGTCCGCAGGATGGAAATACCGCCAGCTTACGTGAAGAAATCCATTTGTTTGAGCGCAGCGAGTTTAATGGATTTTAGTAAGTTGGCGGTATTTCCAAGTCTTTTTGGAAGACTGGGCCTAGCATTTTTGGTACTTTTGTTGCGATGACAAAAGTACAAACCGTGTTTTTCCCATTCTCTGGGAAGGTTTACTAAGCAGATGTAGTCAAGACAAAATTTGCATAGCAAAAGGACCGCTTTGGCGGTTTTTTTTATTTACTCACTTTGTACTAATGTCCGCAGTAAACAAATAAAGATGTAAAATAGGCAGGATTTTATTTATGCCAAGAGAAGTTAGAATAAAATAAGCTTAAAAAGTGACATTCTCAGGAGGTACTTATGGAACAGAAGATTCACCACTTAGCGGCAGAACAACATGAGTATGTGATTGCTCTTCGCCGTCATTTTCGGATGCATCCCGAGTTGGGAGGAGAAGAGTACGAGACGCAGAAAAAAATTATTGCTGAGCTGAAAGCTATGGGGTTAAAGCCCCGGTCAGCTGCCGGCACCGGCGTTATTGTGGAAGTGCAAGGTGCGCTGCCGGGTAAGACAGTAGCGATTCGGGCCGATATAGATGCCTTACCGGTACAGGATGAAGTTGACCAGCCTTATCGCTCGTTAAATGACGGACTATGTCACGCTTGTGGTCATGATGGACACACGGCGATGCTGCTTGGATTAGTTAAAATTTTTACCGCTCTATCTCAACAGCTAAGCGGGAAGGTACGGTTTTTGTTTCAGCCTAGTGAAGAGAAGTTCCCCGGTGGTGCAGAGGCAATGATTGCCGACGGAGCGATGGAAGGCGTTGCTGCTGTGATTGGTGCTCATCTATGGCAGCCCATTCCGGTAGGTACAATTGGTATTACCTATGGTCCCATGATGGCTTCACCGGATGAGTTCAGCATCACTATTCAGGGCAAAGGCGGACATGGATCAATGCCCCACCAGACCATTGATCCTATCAGCGTGGGTGCTCAAATCGTTCTGGCACTCAAGGCAATAACGGGTAATGATATTAAAACAAATGAATTGGCGGTATTGTCATTAGGGTCCTTTAAAGCAGGCAATGTATTTAATATCATTCCCGATACGGCGATGCTGCAGGGAACGGTACGCAGTTTTTCCCAAGAGGTACGGGAAAAGGTGTTTGCCCGGATGGAGCAAATTTGCAGTGGGATTTGTGCCGCCCATGGAGCAACGTTTACTCTTGATACCGTTTACGGTTACCCGCCGGTCATTAATGATCCCCTTGTGTCTGCCGTGGTAGCAGAAGCAGGCAAGGAAGTACTGAGTGCAAAAGGGGTCATCGAACTGCAGCCTGCCATGGTCGGTGAAGACTTTTCCTTTTATCAGCAGCAGGCACCAGGCTCTTTTATTTTCGTCGGCATCGGCAATGCCGATAAAGGAGTAGTCTATCCTCATCATCATCCTAAGTTTGATATGGATGAGGAAGGTCTAAAAATCGGTATGGAGGTTATGGCCTGCACGGCCGTAAAACTATTACAATAGGAGGGTCAAGTGATATGAATCCTGTAAAAATTATATTGACACTCATTCCTTTTATCTGGACAATTGGCTTGCTGCCCTTTGCTAACCGGGTGAAACCGTTAGTTTTCGGGTTGCCCTTTCTGGCTTTTTGGCTGGTCGCCGGTATTATTATTGCATTCTTGTGCATTAAGGCTCTTTATGCGCTCGATTCAAACAAAAAGCAGGAGCGTGACGCTTAAACAGCGCCCATCCGGGAGGGGAGAGTAATGATGACAAATGAAAGTATGTCGTTGATAGTTATTTTTACCTTTGTTATTGGTGTCACCATTGTAGGCATATTGCCGGGAATGAAGAAAAAAATGAATTTGGAAGAATGGGCGGTTGGCGGCCGCAATTTTGGACGGTGGCTGAACTGGTTTGTCATGGCAGGGGAAATTTACACGGCCTTTGCTTTTCTAGGTGCCAGTGGCTGGGCTTATGCCCGTGGCGGCCCTACTTTTTATATCCTGGGCTATGGCGCTTTGGCTTATCTGGTTGGGTATTATATCCTGCCGGTCATGTCGGCTGTTGGCCGTAAATATAACTTAATGACGCAGTCCGACTTGGTTGAGCATATGTACGGCAGCCGTGCGTTAGGTATTCTTACCGCCTGTATCGGCGTAGCCTTTTTATTGCCCTATTTGCAGTTGCAGCTGACCGGTTTGGGTTTGATTATCGAGACCTGTTCGTACGGGCAAATCACTCGTGTACCGGCTATGCTGATTGCATTTACCATGGTGGCATCCTTTGTATATTTGAGCGGTTTAAAAGGGGTGGCCTCTACTGCTGTTATTAAAGATGTGGTAATGATGGTGGCAGTTATTTTCTTTGGGTTATATTTGCCTATTCATTATTTCGGCAGCCTGGGAGGTATGTTTGAAGCTTTAGAAACAGCTAAACCGGGTTTTTTGGCTTTGCCGGGAGGGACCAAGAATCTGGATGTGAGCTGGGCCATGTCGACATTGGTTGTAACAAGTTTGGGCTTTTATATGTGGCCTCACTTTGCTGCTAATAGCTTTAGTGCCAAAAACCCGGATGTACTTCGCCACAATGCAGTATATCTGCCGTTATATCAGTTTTGTCTGATTTTTCCCATGTTTATTGGCTTTACGGCACTGCTGGTACTCACGCCTGCCCTGAAAACGCCGGATATGGCCTTTATGGCCATCGTACAGCAACTGTTTCCCGGTTGGGCACTTGGCTTGGTAGGCGGAGCAGGCGCGCTGGCTTGCATGATTCCAGCGGCAGATTTGCTGCTGTCTACGTCAATGCTATTTTCCCGTAATATTTATGGCCGCACCATAGGCCAAGATGCTGCCCCGGAGACGGTTGGCCGTATCGCCCGTATAGTTGTGCTGGCACTTACCGGCATAGCGCTGGCGCTGGCAATCTTTCTGCCTAATATGCTGGTAAACCTTCTCCTAACGGGCTATTCCGGTGTAACTCAGTTTTTCCCTATGATTGTGGCAGGTTTATTCTGGAAGAAGGCTACTCGCTTAGGAGCTTATTCGGGTCTCATAATCGGCGAAATACTGGTTTTTGCTCTTATTTTGGGAAAACTTGACCCTCTCCCCATTGGCGGTCTTAACTTGAATGCCGGTTTTGTTGCTTTAGCTGCCAATCTTGCCGTCTTTATTGCCGTTAGCTTAGCGACATATAGCTCGGAGGCAGGGGCAAGCAAAAATGCAACCATGAACCAGTAACTTCTTTTATTTTGCAAAACACTGTTTTCATAAAGCCTCAACTGCCGGAATGCAAATACCCCTGTAATGCATAAGGCAGTTGAGGCTTTATCAGCGTCATCTATTTGCTTATTTTTTGTAAAGGAATTATAATGAATAGTAATCTGTAATATTACGAATGGACTAACATCCAAGCAGGAGGTCGGCTGTGAAGATTAATAAGATGGGCACATCGAACCCCCCTCTGCCTGTCGAGCGTGATAGTAGCGCCAAGACGGAAAAAAGCGGTGATCCTTTTGCACTTAATCTGGCGAAGTCGCAAGATGGTCAGATTAAGGAACGGCTTAGTGAACTTCTTGATGCCATAACCGAACAGGGAAAAAGATTGTCTACTGCACCAACCTTTGTTGAACTCAAAAGTTACCGCGAATTAGTTCGCGAATTTCTTGGTGAGGCAGTGGGGCGAATGTATACTCTGCAAACGAATGCCGGTTGGGATCGTCAAGGACGGAAAAAAATGTTTTCAACTATTAAGCAAATTGATGATACGCTTGCCGGTTTGACCGAAGATGTACGTATCGGACAGGAGCGGCAACTGAAAATAATGAATAAGCTGGATGCGATACGAGGGATGTTAGTCGATCTATATATGTAGCAAGACCGTGAAATAAGTATTGGTTAAAAGCGGATTAGAATCCAATTTGTACTGAGGATGCTATGTGGGAGACAATCATTGGTCATTACCCTAATATAACCATGTTGCAAAAAATGCTGTCTAACGGTCGTCTGCCCCATGCGATGCTATTTGTCGGTCCGTCTGGGATTGGCAAGGCACTGACGGCTAAAGCTTTAGCAGCCAGTCTGCTCTGCGGCGGGACAAGTCCTTGTGGCCGTTGTTTGTCGTGCCAGGCGCTGGAACATCAGAATCATGCTAACCTGATTACTGTTGTTCCTGATGGTGCAAGTATTAAGATCGATCAAATACGGGCTATTCAGCACGAAATAGCAATGCGCTCTTCTTCGGGTAAGGCGCGGGTATGCATCATAGAAGACGCCGGAAAAATGACAAAAGAGGCTGGCAATAGCTTACTGAAAATGCTGGAAGAACCACCGGAAGATTTTCATTTTATTTTAATTGCCTCTTCCATTCATGCGGTGCTCAATACTATTTTATCCCGGTGCCTGGTGATGAAATTTTTGCCGCTGGTTCCGGGGCAACTGGTGGAAGCGCTTACTAAGCGCGGCTTTGCGCAAGAGCAGGCTGCGGTTGCGGCACGGTTAAGCGGAGGCAGGCTGGGGCAAGCCTTAAATTTGCTTGCACCGGAAGGGCTGAAGCTGCGTGATGAAGCTCTGCGGTTGGCTGTTACCATTACGGAGCAAGCAGGAGTTTGGTTTTTTAGTGCTATTGGAGCGCTGGATAAACGGGAAAATGCCGAACTGGGTCAACTGTTAGGCTTTTTATCCGGTGTTTTTCGTGATTTAACTATCTTGCGGACTGCCGGCAACCGTGATTTGGTTTTTAATGTCGATAAAGCGGAGCAACTGCAGGATTTAGCGCTAAAGTGGCCGGATAAAATGCTGATTGCTGCAGTGAGACGTATTTATTCAGCTGAGCGGGCTATAGCCGCAAATGGAAATATGCGGTTGACTTGGGAAGCGTTATTAATTGAATTAGCTGACTTGGCAAAGGAGGGAGAAAATGATGCAAACTGTTGTAGGTATACGGTTTAAACGAGCTGGTAAAATATATTACTTTGACCCCGGCGAATTGGAGATTGGCAAAAATGATTTTGCTATTGTTGAAACAGCGCGTGGGCTTGAATTTGGCGAAGTTGTTATTGGACCAAGGCAGGTAGCGGAAGAGGATTTGGTTTCGCCTCTTAAGCCGGTGCTGCGCAAAGCAACTCAGCAGGATCAGGACAAAGTAAACGATAATAAAGAAAAAGAAAAAGAGGCCTTCCGGGTTTGTGAGCAAAAAATTACGCTCCATTCCTTGCCCATGAATTTGGTAGATGTTGAATATACTTTCGATGTTAATAAGATCATTTTTTATTTTACCGCCGAAGGCCGCATCGATTTTCGCGATTTGGTGAAGGACTTGGCGGCTGTTTTCCGTACCCGCATTGAATTGCGCCAGATCGGTGTTCGTGATGAGGCCAAAATGATGAATGGTATTGGCTGTTGCGGGCGGCCGCTTTGCTGCGCCACCTTTTTGGGTGATTTTGAGCCGGTATCCATTCGCATGGCCAAAGATCAGCATTTATCGCTTAATCCAACTAAAATTTCCGGTATTTGCGGCCGCTTGATGTGCTGCCTGAAATACGAAAATGATTCGTATAGCAACCTTCCCGAACCGGTGAAAAAGATATCTATTGCTCCGGCGATTGGCCGGGAAGTAATCACGATAGAAGGTGAAGGACGGGTGCTGACCGTCAATCACCGGAACAAGACAGCGAAGATTCAATTGGCTGAAGGCAAGAATATTGATATATCGTGGGATGAAGTGGTGGAAAAGTAGGACATGACAGATGTGGCGCTTGAACCAGGTGATCGTCTTGACGATCTCATCATTAACGATTTAAAAATCATTCAAAGAGATGACCAATTCCGGTTTTCTCTTGATGCCATTTTACTAGCACATTTCGCTACTGTACGGCCTAATGCGGTTGCCGTCGATTTGGGAACAGGCACAGGTGTCATTGCATTGCTGCTCTCTACCAGAGGGGCCGCGCAGGTGATCGGTGTAGAGATCAGTCCGGTTATGGCTGGACTGGCTGCCCGGAGCGTGAAAGTAAATCAATTGGCTGGCCGTATTTCCATTCAGAATGCTGATTTGCGTAATCTGAGAGGACAATTACCGGCCGGCGTTTTTGATTTGGTTGTATCTAATCCTCCTTACCGTCCGGTGGGCGGAGGCTTTTTAAATCCTAACGATAAAGTGGCTATGGCTCGTCATGAAATAACAGCTACTTTAGCCGAAGTAGTAGCTGCCGCCCGTTATTTGGTTAAATACCGGGGGCGCTTTGCCATGGTACATTTGCCTGAGCGTATCCCGGAGATTTTAGAGGTTTTACGGCAGGCGGGCATAGAACCTAAGCGACTGAGAATGGTTCACTCAGCTATCCACAAAAAACCGAATATGGTATTGGTTGAAGGCGTGAGAGGTGCCCGCGCCGGTTTAGAAGTGCT
>Ga0366774_1047_pt1 | contig 20572 bp, 15 predicted proteins | sample BONcelHN113001D9_FD_207068 | JGI IMG/M metagenome (GOLD analysis project Ga0366774, IMG submission 207068) | Enriched cells from coal bed in the Powder River Basin, Montana, United States - BONCAT cells N11 rep2 HSBNCT.N11.300.1.D9 ...
TACTGGTAGCAGGTATAGCTCTTTACGACCGGCATTTATTAGTAATCAAGCGCAAGGATATCCCCTATTTTGCGGTATTAGGCATGGGCGGTATGGCATTAATGCAATTCTCCTATTTCTTTACCATCAGCATTACCAATGTGGCAACAGCTGTCTTTCTTCAATATCTGTCACCCGTACTAATGGCAGCCTATGCTGTGATTTGGGAAAAGGAGAAGTTTACACTCCGCCGGGCAGGAGCCGTATTGCTGGCTATGTTAGGCGGACTATTTATTTTACTCAACGCTGGAGGCGTTGCAGGTCTTAATTTACTGGGTATAATAAGTGGACTGGGATCAGCCGTTTTTATGGCCTTCAGTACGATTTACGGCCGTCGGGGTGTGCGTAACTATCACCCCCTGACCGCTGCTGCTTATTCCTTTGGCTTCGGTGCCTTGTTGTGGTGGATGCTGCTGCCAAGCTTATGGCAGCCTGGCAGTATAACGCTTGAACATTGGTATATGTTTTGGTATGTAGCCATTTTTTCCACGGTAGTTCCTTTTTTGCTGTATTTTATCGGTATGCGATTTTTACCGCCGACCAGTGTGGGTATTATAGCCTGTTTGGAGCCGGTAATCGCTGCAGTAGTTGCTTATGGGGCCTTAGACGAAAAAATGGGACTGTTCCAAATGCTGGGCGGCGTATTTGTACTATTGGCAGTTATTATTATCCAGACAGAAGGAAAGCAGCAGACAAAAGACGGGTGTGACGTAGCCTAGCATAAATCGTGAATGGGTTTTTGCTGTTCGTTGAATGCTAGTACAGCGTCAAGCTGCGCCCTCCTTGAAAATTTTTGCAAGACATATTTGATATATGAGGTGATTAGTCGATGTTACATATTGTACTGGTTGAACCGGAGATCCCCGGTAATACAGGCAATATTTCAAGGCTATGTGCGGCTACGGGCTGTGAACTGCACTTGGTAAAGCCTTTGGGATTTTCCGTCGATGACCGGTATCTGAAAAGAGCAGGATTAGATTACTGGCATTTGGTAAAAATACATTACCATGATAGTTTTGAACAGGTAATGGAGCTTTATAAAGAACATAATTTTTATTTCAATACAACCAAGGCTGCTCGTCTGCACACCGACGTACAGTATCAGTCCGGGGATATGCTGGTGTTTGGCAAAGAAACGGCAGGGTTGCCTGATTGGATTCTTAATACTAACCGGAATAACTGTGTTCGTATTCCCATGATAGAAGATGCCCGATCATTGAATCTTTCCAATGCTGTTGCCATCGTAGCTTATGAGGCACTACGGCAGCAGCAATTCTCCGGTTTGCGGTAATACTTACCATGATATTGAATGATAATAGGTGATAGTATGTTTGCGAAATTTGGTGCAGCCGGCAATTCCGACGCGTTTTATGCTGCCGGGTACAAGGCTTCGGCTCAAATGCCTGGGTGGCTGGCCGATTTAGGGTTGAGCGCCTATGAATACCAGTGTAGCCGTGGAGCCAGGGTTGGGGAAGAAACTGCCCGGCTGATCGGACAGAATGCAGCGTCAAAAAATATCAGTCTCAGTATTCATGGTCCTTACTACATTAGTCTTGCTACCGTAGATGATACTACTGCTGCCAATACCATTAAACACTTTTTACAATCACTCGAAGTGGCCCGGTGGATGGGCGCTGACCGGGTCATTTTCCATATTGGCGGGCCTGGTAAAATGATCAGGACAGAAGCCATGGAGCGAGCAAAGTCGCTGTTTGGAGTTGTATTGGAGGAAGTTGAAAAGCGGGGTTTGCAAGATATTAATTTGACTCCGGAAACAATGGGTAAGCAAAATCAGCTGGGCAGTGATCTGGACGAAGTATTATCCCTCTGTAAAATGGCCCACCAGGTAAGGCCGGCAGTTGACTTCGGACACATGCATGCCGTTACGTGCGGTGGCTATACAACAAAAGCAGAGTTTGCCGCTGTATTTGACCGGATTGGCGAGGTGCTGGGAACTGAAGCTGCCAGCAACCTCCATATTCATTTCAGTCGTATTGAATATACCAAGGGCGGAGAAAAACGGCATTGGACTTTTAGCGATCCTTTTGGCCCCCCTCATGAACCTTTATTAGAGCTTATTGCCGAGCGCCGTTACACACCGCGCATTATCTGTGAATCGGCTGGTACCCAGGCGATTGATGCTCAAATAATGCAGGAATTCTATCGGGGATTGTTGAAGTAGGCGAGACAATGGATAGGCAAGAATGAAATTCTTAGGTAAAGCATACTATATATGGTGTAATACGGAGGGTGTTATGAATAGTTACGATAAAGCTCATGAATTAGCACGGGCGCTAAAGACCAGCAGTGAATATCAATCTTTTCTGACTGCTAAAAAGGCTGTTGACGGCGACGGGCCGGCTAAAAAAATGATTAAAGACTTTTTAGCCAGGCAGATGGAAATGGAATACGAAAGAATGGCCGGTAAGGGCGAAGATAAGGAAAAGTTAGCTCAATTACAAAAGATGGCTGAACTTATTTCCTTTAATCCGGCAGCCCGCGATTTTTTACAGGCCCATATGCGATTTCAGCGGGTAATGGCTGATGTGTATAAAATTCTTGGCGAGTCAATCGCCGAAGGAATGGATATTTTTGCAAAAGATTAACCGTGAACAAGACTTTTTTAACAGAGTACAGTCCCTTGTTCCAGAGGAGCGATTGCATGTTAATGAGCCTATGTCCAGGCACACCACTTTTAAGATCGGTGGTCCGGCTGATTTTTTAATTCAGCCTGCATCGGCTCCTGAAGTAGCTGCTGTGCTGACCTGTGCTATTAACTGCGATATGACTGTTACTATTTTAGGCAACGGCTCTAACGTCTTAGTTAGAGACAACGGAATCCGGGGAGTCGTTCTAAAATTTGACGAACATATGGGATATATTCGTCACCAAGGTGATACTATTGTGGCTGGTGCAGGAGCTACCTTGGCCGATGTCTCAGAATATGCACTTGAACAGCAATTAGCAGGCTTGGAATTTGCAATTGGTATTCCCGGTAGTATCGGCGGCGCTGTTTTTATGAATGCCGGTGCTTATGACGGTGAAATCAGCAGTGTAGTTAGCGCGGTAACTGCCGTATGTCCCGAAGGAAATATACGGCGCTTTTCGCGTGAAGAAATTCATTTCACTTATCGCCACAGTATTTTTCAGGAAAACGGCTGTGTTATCTGTGAGATTGAATTGGAGCTGGTACCAGGCAAAGCAAAGGAAATTGGCCGCAAGATGATTGACTTGACTGCCAAGCGTGAAAGCAAACAACCATTGGAATTGCCAAGCGCCGGCAGCACTTTTAAACGTCCGCCTGGCTATTTTGCCGGTACTTTGATTGAACAGACCGGGTTAAAAGGGCTAAAGATTGGTGGAGCTCAGGTTTCAGAAAAGCATGCCGGCTTTATTGTCAACGCCGGAAGTGCCACTGCCGGCGATGTGCTTGCGCTAATTGGAGAAGTGCAACACCGTGTTCACAAGAAATTCGGAGTTATGCTGCATCCGGAAGTGCGGATTATAGGCGAGTAGGCAAAAACGCTCTACCAAGAAGATTGTCTGGTTGCTGCTTTGTGGGCAGGTGACATAGGCAATCTTCTTTTTATTGCAGGTAATTTTCTGAAAGCGTGGAATTAAATAAAAAAGGCTTAGCTTTTTGTGTGGGTAATAATGGAATCGAAGGCGAAAGGGGCGAATCATGTTATGCAGTTAACATTTTTAGGAGCGGCTATGATCGTTACCGGATCATCTTATTTACTTGAGGTGAACAAACGCAAGATATTGATTGATTGCGGTATGTTTCAGGGATCAAAGGCCATTCGTGCATTTAATAATCGTGAATTTATGTATAGCCCTGCTGAATTGGATTGCGTTGTTTTAACGCATGCTCATATTGATCACAGTGGGTTATTGCCTCGTTTATGCAGAGAAGGCTTCAAAGGTTCCATTTATGCAACAAAAGTGACTGGTGAACTTTGTAGTATTATGCTGCCTGATAGTGGCCATATACAGGAATTTGATGCGGAAATTGCTAATCGCAAGGGAAAACGGGCAGGTAAAAAGGTTGTTACACCTTTGTATACAGTGGAGGATGCTTATGCTTGTTTGAAGCAGTTTTCTCCCGCCCAGTATGACCAGGAGCTGCAAATTACACCTGAAATTGTGATTAAGTTTCGTGATGCCGGTCATATTCTTGGTTCTGCTATGGTGGAAATGTGGGTAACGGAAGAGGGGAAAACGACGAAACTGGTATTCTCCGGTGATGTCGGGCAGCCGGGACAACCTATCATTAAAGATCCTACCTTTATTGAAGCTGCTGATTTTGTAATTATGGAATCCACTTATGGCAACCGTGATCATGAACCCTTTGATCGTGAAGAAACGCTGGCCGATATTGTCAAGGATACAGTGGCAAGAGGCGGCAATATTGTTATACCTGCCTTTGCAGTGGGGCGTACGCAGACCATTCTTTACTATCTGCGCAAGCTGTTCAAAGCCGGCAAAATACCCGATATCCCTGTCATCATTGATAGTCCCCTGGCCATTTCAGCTACTGATATCTTTATGCATAACACGCAGGTGTATGATGAAGAGGCATATAGCTTAGTTTATAAAGAAAAAGAAAACCCGCTGTTGATGCCTCAACTCACCTTTACACGTACAGCCACAGAATCAAAGGCTATCAATACAATGAGCGAATCGGTCATTATTATTTCCGCAAGTGGAATGGCTGATGCCGGCCGGATACTGCACCATTTGAAGCATAATTTATGGCGTACTGATTCAAGCGTATTATTGGTAGGGTATCAGGCGGAGGGGAGCTTGGGACGACGCCTGACGGAAGGTGCTAAACGAGTAAAAATTATGGGGGAAGAGATTAGCGTTAAAGCAAAAGTTATTAACTTAGATGGCTTTTCCGCCCATGGAGACCGGACCTACTTGCTCAAATGGCTGTCCAGGTTTAGTGGTAAACCGGCCAATGTTTTTCTGGTTCACGGCGAACCGGAAATGTCCGGTCCCTTTGCCGAACACATTCAGGAACAACTCGGGTTATCCACGTATATTCCTCACTTTGGTGACAGTACTTTGATTGATGGCCGGCAGTGGCAAGTAGAAAAATCTCAAATTGTTACGGTTGAACCACCGCTGCAACAGCTTCATGATTCTTTAGCGCAGCTAGAAGCTGAGTATAATAGCTATCGACTCCGGCTAGAGCAGCTAGCTAGTAACGACAGTGCCAAATCAAATGAAATTTTACGTCGCTTAGATAAAATTTCTACTTTCATCAAGAAAAATCTGAGTGATTTGTAAAGAATAAGATAATAATTAAACTTGTAAACCAGACGGAATATTCCGTCTGGTTTACAAGTTTACAATATATTTTACTGAGATTTCTTCTTAAGGCAGGAATGGAAGAATAAGAGCCTAATATTATATATATTACTTAGTAAGAGGTGATTATGTCATGCGTAGTGACATTGTAAAAAAAGGCTCTACCCGGGCCGCACATCGTTCTCTATTTTATGCAATGGGTTATACCCCGGAAGAATTGCAAAAACCAATGATTGGTGTTGTAAATGCTTTTAATGAAATCATTCCTGGCCATATGCATCTTCGTGATGTGGCAGAAGCAGTCAAATCAGGCATTTCAGCTGCCGGTGGCATGCCTGTTGAGTTTCCGGCCATCGGTATTTGCGATGGGATAGCTATGGGGCATGATGGTATGAAATATCCGCTGCCTAGCCGCGAACTAATAGCCGATTCAATTGAAGCCATGGCAATTGGTCACGGGTTTGATGGCTTGGTACTTATTCCCAATTGCGATAAAATCGTTCCAGGCATGCTAATGGCGGCAGCGCGGTTGAATATTCCGGCTGTTGTTATGAGCGGCGGCCCTATGCTGGCCGGACGGTATAATGGCAGGGACATTAGCGTCAGCACCATGTTTGAAGCGGCCGGACTGTATGAAGCGGGAAAAATTACTGCTGATGAACTGGATACTATGGAAAAGTCCGCCTGTCCCGGCTGTGGTTCCTGTGCAGGATTATTTACAGCCAATACGATGAATTGTCTAGCGGAAGTACTAGGTATGGCTTTACCGGGAAATGGCACCATTCCTGCTGCCCACACCGGGGCTAGACGCATGCTGGCTAAAAAAGCCGGTGCAACTGCAGTTGAGTTAGTCAAAACGGATAAGAGACCCCGTGAAATTTTAACTCTTCAAAGCTTTGAGAATGCTATTGCCGTGGATATGGCCGTAGGTGGTTCATCCAATACAGTACTCCATTTAACGGCCATTGCTTATGAAGCAGGCATTGAGTTACCGTTGTCGCTCTTTGAAAGTATGAGTGCCAAAACCCCTTATATAACTAAGATGAGTCCTGGCGGCACCCATCATATACAAGACCTTAATGAAGCCGGCGGCATTGCAGCAGTAATGAAAGAATTGACCAAGGTTGGCATTATTCATACCGAGGCACTGACCATTACGGGGACAGTGGGGGACCGTTTAGAAGCAGCCCTCATCACCAGGCCGGATGTGATTAAAACGGTAGATGCACCATACCGCTCCCGTGGAGGTATCGCTATTCTCACTGGCAATTTGGCTCCTGATGGAGCGGTAGTCAAAGAAAGCGCCGTTGCAGAACATATGCTCACGTTTGAAGGACCGGCTAAGATATTTGATTCTGAAGATGCTGCAATTGATGCTATTATTGGTAAAAAAATTCACGATGGTGATGTCGTTGTTATTCGCTATGAAGGACCCAAAGGAGGTCCCGGTATGAAGGAGATGCTCAACCCTACCGCTGTTATTACCGGTATGGGGCTCAGGGTAGCTTTGCTTACCGACGGGCGTTTCAGCGGTGCTACTCAGGGAGCCTGTATTGGGCATATTTCACCAGAGGCAGCCGAAGGCGGTCCTATCGGCCTGATTCAAGATGGTGACATCATTACAATTGATATTCCCAATCGGAAATTGGGAGTACAAATTGATGAAAACCAAATGCAAAAACGTCGCCAAGAGTGGGTAAAACCGGCTCCTAAAGTTACAACAGGTTATTTAGCCCGGTATGCCAAACTGGTCACATCGGGCAGCACTGGCGCCGTTCTGAAATAATAACGGATAAGAATAATTTTCTTTTGTCATTGACAGCCGTCAAGTAGTATAATATAGTCATTTGTATTGACACTAAAAGGGATGCTCTGTCAGCATCCTTTTTAACTTCAGTAAGTAGGGTTTATTTCAGGAGGTAACAGTGAAACGCAACGATTTACGTAATGTCGCTATTATTGCTCACGTCGACCATGGCAAAACAACATTGGTTGATGCCATGCTCAAACAAAGTAATGTTTTTCGCGCAAATGAACATGTAGCCGAACGGGTTATGGACTCCAATGATTTGGAGCGTGAACGGGGAATTACCATTTTGTCCAAAAATACGGCAGTCATGCATAATGGCGTTAAAATCAACATTGTTGATACGCCTGGACATGCCGATTTTGGCGGTGAAGTAGAACGGGTACTCAATATGGTTGACGGAGTACTATTGCTGGTAGATGCGTTTGAAGGCCCTATGCCGCAAACGAAATATGTATTGCGCAAGGCATTAGAGCAAAACCTAAAAGCAATCGTAGTCATTAATAAAATTGACCGCCCCGACCAGCGGGTAGATGATGTTTATGATGAAGTGCTTGAGCTGTTCATGGAACTGGAAGCTAATGATGATCAACTCGACTTTCCGGTCGTCTTAGCAGCTGCTCGTGACGGTATTGCCAAACTAAAGATGAATGACGAGAGTACTGATCTGGAACCATTGTTTAAATTGCTGATTGATGCTATTCCTGCTCCTCAAGGGGACGTAAATGGACCATTGCAAATTATGGTTACGACACTCGATTATGATGAGTATGTAGGACGTGTTGCTATTGGACGCATCATGCGGGGTTCGGTGAGCAGCGGTCAAATGGTAGCGGTACTCAATGGAGATACGGAGACCAAGGTTCGTATTGGCCGCCTGTATACGTATGAGGGCTTGAAACGGGTAGAGGCAAAAGAAGCTGATTTCGGCGATATTGTAGCTATTATTGGCTTGAGTGACGTGAATATTGGCGATACTATTGCCGATCCGGAACGTCCTGAAGCTCTGCCGTCCATTAATATTGATGAACCAACCTTGTCGATGATTTTCAGTGTTAACAATAGTCCTTTTGCCGGACGGGAAGGTCAGTTTGTCACATCGCGCCATTTGCGGGACCGCTTGTTCCGCGAAGTGCAGACCAATGTCAGTATGAGCGTCACTGAGACGGACAGTGCTGACTCTTTTGAAGTAGCCGGCCGGGGCGAATTGCATCTGGCAATTTTAATTGAAACCATGCGCCGCGAAGGGTATGAGTTCCAAGTCGGCAAGCCAAAAGTTATTAATCGCGAAATCAATGGTAAAAAATGCGAACCCCTAGAGTTACTTACTATTGATGTGCCTCAAGAGTTTATGGGGGCAGTTATGGAGTCGCTGGGAACCCGGCGGGCTGAATTGATTAACATGGTAGAACTGGCCGGTTATCTGCGTATGGAATTTATTGTTCCGGCTCGTGGTTTAATTGGTTTCCGTTCGGATTTTCTGACCAACACCAAAGGTAACGGAATCATGCACCATGTATTTCATGGCTATGCACCGTTTAAAGGCGACATTCCCGGCCGTACACGGGGTGCTTTGGTTGCTTTTGAAGATGGTGAAACCACAGCTTATGGAATTAATAGCGTTCAAGAGCGCGGTGTCATTTTTGTTTCGCCTGTCCAGTCGGTATATGCCGGTATGGTAGTTGGTGAAAATGCACGGGAAATGGATATGGATGTTAATCCATGCAAGAAAAAACATGTTACCAATATGCGTTCCAGCTCAGCTGATGAAGCTGTTCGCTTGACTCCTCCCCGCATTTTAAGCCTTGAGCAGGCTTTGGAATGGATTAATGATGATGAACTGGTGGAAGTAACGCCGAAGAGCATTCGCCTACGGAAGGCAACCTTGGATAGAAGTATGAGGGCCCGGGAACGGAAAAATAGCAGTATTGGTTAGTTAGCTAAAGGAGGCGCACCATGCTGACACCGGAAGCATTCACGGTATTACAGGCTCGGTATTTGCGTGATAATGAAACTCCGGAGGAACTGTTTTGGCGGACTGCCCGTTTTGTGGCAGCTGCCGAAGAACGATACGGCGGCAATGTTGAACAAGTTGCTGCCGAGTTCTTTGCATTGATGTCCTCACTTACTTTCTTACCTAACTCCCCTACCCTTATGAATGCAGGCAAGCCCGGCGCACAGCTAGCGGCTTGCTTTGTTCTGCCCATAGAGGACTCACTGGAAGGGATATTTGAAACACTTAAATCTACGGCGCTAATTCACCAAAGCGGCGGCGGAACGGGTTTTTCTTTCTCCCGCATTCGGCCCCAAGGGGATAAAATCGCCATTGGCGGGAAAGCCAGTGGCCCCGTTTCCTTTATGGGGATTTTTGATGCCGCCACCGAGGTTGTTCGTCAGGGAGCGGTTAGACGCGGGGCAAATATGGCTGTTTTACGTGTTGACCATCCTGATATCCGGCAATTTATCGCAGCTAAACAACAGTTGCAAGTATTAAATAACTTTAATCTCTCGGTGGGAGTTACGAACAATTTTATGAATGCTGTTTGTAATGGTATGCCCTTTGATTTGATTAATCCGCGTACCCAGCTTCCGGTAGAAACAATCCAGGCAAAAGAACTGTTTCAGCAGTTAGTAGATATGGCTTGGTTGAATGGAGAACCAGGTTTGTTTTTCCTGGATACTGTTAATGAAGCTAATCCTACTCCTCAGTTAGGCGAATTTGAAGCACCTAATCCCTGTTCGGAGCAACCGCTACTGCCTTTTGAATCTTGTGTGCTTGGTTCAATTAATCTTACCTCCATGATTCAGCAAAAGGGTGGTAATAAAGAGGTGGATTTTGACAAACTCGGTAGGACGATAGATAGGGCTGTGCGTTTTTTAGATGATGTGATTGATGTGAATACTTATCCACTTACCGCCGTTGCCCAGGCAACGTTACAAACCCGTAAAATTGGTCTTGGTATTATGGGCTTAGCCGATTTGTTCATTCAGCTGGATATTGCCTATGCATCTTTAGCAGCAGTTAAGCTTACCGCTTACCTAATGAAATTTGTTACCGACCGTGCCAGACAGGCATCGTCTCAGCTGGCTGACAGCCGGGGCGTATTTCCGGCATGGTCTGCCAGTGTATTCGGCGGCAGGCAGCAATTCATGCGAAATGCCACGGTGACAACGATAGCACCTACCGGAACAATTAGCATTTTGGCTAATTGTTCCGGTGGCATTGAGCCTTTATTTGGCCTCGCCGTGTCCCGCCGTGCTTTGGACGGGGAAATATTACGCAGTGTAAATCCTGTTGTAATGGCTTACTTGGCAGAAAGAAACTTACTAACCAGCCAAATAAGTGACGACATTGTAACCACAGGGACGATAGAACATTCGGATTTACCAGATCATGTTAAGAAAGTGCTAGTGACTGCCCATGATATTAGTCCACTTTGGCATGTTAGGCAGTTAGCTGCTGCGCAGCAGCATACGGACAACGGTGTATCCAAGACGGTGAATCTTCCTGCTGAGGCGACGCACGATGATGTGGCAACTGTCTTTATAGAAGCCTGGCAAAGAGGCTGCAAAGGTGTAACTGTATATCGCGATGGCAGCCGAAAGCTGCAAGTACTTACCAGCGGTGTCAAAACTTGTCCGATTTGCTGATTTTTATTTCTTTTTTTGGCAAAATATCTACAAAAAACCGAAAGTAGTAGAAGGTAATTTCTATTACTTGTCGAATATTTACCAAAAAATGGTGAATTTTGTTTTGTGTGGAGGCGAGTTTATGGCCTACGGTTTAATTGATAAATTGACTAATTTCCTGATGCCTGTAGAGGACGCTGCTACTGAATTTGGGCAACCCAGCATCCGGGAACGGAAGGCTCAGTTTCGTGTGCATGCGCCTGCAGTACTGAAGGTCTTTGTCGCTACACCACGCAACGAAGACGAAGTTCGGCTGTTAGCAGATTGTCTGAAAAATAATATGGCCGTGCTGGTTAATTATGAATATGTTGATCAGCAGCTTCAACAAGGCATTCACGATTTTTTGAGCGGTGTGGCCTTTGTTGTTGACGGTAGTGCAGAGCGTATTTCTGACATTATCTATCTTTACCTCCCTGTTTATGCGCAAGTGGAAAAACAGCTGTTTGCTGTTTCAATTCCTACCTATGTGAAGAAAAAGGGATAATTGGAACCAGACATTTGCAATGATATAATCAAGAAGACCATGAACCTCTACAGGTTCATGGTCTTTATTCACATGGGAGATTCTCTGATTTATAGGCTGATTTGGCATTAGGGCAGGATGTTTTTTTGTTATTGTCGAATCACGGTTTTGAGGTGAATGAAACTGCTTAAACTATCGACAATCAAACTGCAGCATAAGATTATGCTGCATAGTGTTATTATGGTTTTTCTGGTGTTAATTACGGCTGGGTTATTAATAGCTCACAATGTGAGTATGAATGTTCAAAACAGCACTGCTGATAAAGCTATGTCCATCGCCCAGGTGGTTGCGCGGGTGCCTGCAGTTCAGCAAGCACTGCTGTCGGATAATCCGTCTGCCGTATTGCAGCCGGTTGCCGAGCGGTGGCGTACGGCCACAGAAGCTGCCTTTATTGTTATCAGCAATATGGACGCTATTCGCTTCTCTCACCCGATACCCGAAAAATTGGGAACTCCCATGGCCAATTTATATCGTGATCCTGTTTTGCAGGGACATGAATATGTTTACATTGGTAAAGGCAGCTTAGAACCGTCTTTACGGGCAAACGTTCCCATTTTTCACCCCGATTCGGGAGTGCAAATTGGGTTTGTTTCAGTTGGCTTTTATTTGCAGGATATAAACGAGATGTTTATGGAAAGCTTCAAACAGGTGCTTTTTGCCCTGTTTGTGGGGCTATTATTCAGTTTAGCCGGAGCTATTTATCTAGCCGGTAATGTAAAAAAAGCCATATTTGGTCTGGAACCGCATGAAATAGCGACAATACTAAAAGAAAGAACGGCTACGCTGGAAGCTATCCGTGAGGGCGTAGTTGCAGTTGATGTAGAGGGCCGGATACGGCTGGTAAATAATGAGGCTGCTAAAGTTCTTGGCATTAATGAACAGGATATGATCGGAAAATTGATTGATGTCATTATTCCGCGCAATGGTCTTAATGACGTTATCGGCAGCGGTGTAGCGGTATACGATGAGGAAAAATATGTAGGCAATACTATTATATTGGCCAATAGCGTACCCATCATTGTTGATCAGAAAGTAAGCGGAGCAGTGATTACTTTTCGAGATCGGACGGAAGTGAACCGTATGGCCGAGGCACTTACCGGCGTGCATCGCTTTGTTGATATATTGAGAGCGCAAACGCATGAATTTAAGAATAAAATGCATACCATTAGCGGACTTATTCAGCTTGGCCAATATGATGAAGCTATCCGGTTTGCCACTGACGGCAATATTAGCAGACAAGGGCTGTTTAATCAATTAAATGGCAGAATACGTGATTCCGTAATATTCGGCCTATTATTGGGCAAGGCCAGTGTGATGCGCGAAAAAGGGATTGATTTTTCTATTGATGAAGACAGCTATTTGGAAGAATTGCCTGTACACGTCACTAGTGGTGACATTGTGTTAGTTTTGGGTAATTTATTGCAAAATGCGATCGAAGCAGTAGCCGATGCAGAAGAAAAGCTTGTTTACGTTAGTATCTTACAGGACATGGCTGAGCTAACTATTTTGGTTCAAAATTCGGGACCTTGGATTAATGAGGAGGTAGCAGAAGCTATTTTTCAGCAGGGGGTAACAACAAAACCTAACGGAAGCGGACTGGGACTAGCATTGGTTATGGAAAAACTCCAGTTGATTGGAGGCTCGATTGTGCAAAATAATCTACCTTTAGGCGGCGTGCAATTTGCGGTGACTATACCGTATAGTCAAGGGTGGTAAAATGAAAAAAATTCAAGTATTAATCATAGAAGATGACCGCATGGTTGCTGAAATCAATAAAAAATATACCGAAGCAGTGGAAGGGTATGTTGTTGTCGGGCTGGTTCATAACGGGCATGAAGTCATAGAGCAAGTCAATAAGCTTAAACCGGATGTAATTATTCTTGATAATTATTTACCTGAAACCAACGGATTGGAAATCTTGCATGGGCTGCGTTATTTGGACAAGCCGATTGATGTTATTATGATTACTGCTGCCGACGATGCACAAACCGTCCAAAAGGCCCTTCGGCAAGGGGTGGTGGCTTATATTACGAAACCCTTCAAGTTTGAAAGATATCGCGCTGTTTTGGAAGCCTATCGGGAGAACTGTTTCAGGATAAATGAAAAAGAACGTTTTGACCAAGGGGAGATTGATGATATCATAGCTGTTGGAAGTGGCCGTATCAACCAAGAACAAGATGATATGCCCAAAAATTTCAACAGTCAAACAAGAGATCTCATTATTAATTTTCTGGTTGGCCAGGCGGAAGCAGCGTCGGCAGAACAGGTGGCAGCAACAGTTGGTGTTTCACGCGTTACTGCCCGCCGTTATTTGGAATATATGCTTGAACAAGGTCAGGTAGTACGGACAATGGATTATTTGACTGTTGGCAGACCGGTACACCGGTTTAAATTGAAACGAATTTAGGGAGTGGCTGGTCTTATGAACAAAGACAAGGTAGTAACGCTACAAGAAATCTTAGATGGCAAAGAATCCCGCGCACAAGCACAAGCTCAGCTACGGCTGAAGTATGCTCACCAGCAGGACTCACTGATAAGTGTGACTGTTAACATGCCGGGAAGCATTAAGTATACCAGCGATACAGTACAGCTAATTTACTTTGCCCTCCGTGAATTGCGGATTAAAATTACCGAGCAAGGCTCCCAGATAAGTGAAGAGCAGATTTTCCATTGGATTAGCGGGCCGGTAGCCCTCATCTCAGTGCAGGGTGACTCCCATCAATGCAAGATGGCAGCCATTCAAATTGAAAAAGACTTCAAATCTGGCCGTTTGCTTGACATTGATGTGTTTGACTGGGAAGGTAAGTTAATCAGCCGAGATGAGTATCATATGCCTCGCCGTACCTGTATGGTTTGTGACCGGCCAGCGGTGGAATGTGTGCGCTCCCGCGCGCACCAGCCAGAAGAAGTTATGGGGGCAGTAAAGTGTCTGCTAACCTGCTTTTATAGTGAAGAAACGCAGGTTTTTCCCGAAAAAGTTGTGTTTCTTGCTTCAAAAGCATTAGAGGCGATGCTGGCTGAAGTTGCCTGCTCGCCTGCGCCCGGTTTAGTTGACCGGTTTAATGCGGGTGCTCACCGGGATATGGATTTTTTTACGTTCATCCAGAGCAGCAGCGCCTTAGTCTCTTCTTTACTCCGCTGCACCTTAGCCGGTTGGAATCATACCGGTGATTTATCACAATTACTGCCTGTCTTAAGAGATATCGGTCGAGCTGGAGAAAAAGATATGTTTGTGGCCACTGGCGGTGTTAATACGCAAAAGGGCTTGCTTTTTCTTCTTGGTATAGTAGCAGCAGCTACTGCCCGGCATATCCGGGAAATGGGTAGTGCTGCCTCAGTTCCGGGGATACTTGGTAAAGTAGCTTGTATGTGCAAAGGACTTGTTTCGCAAGAGTTGGTTCCTTTACGACATACAAAGCTGGACCGCAAATTAACGGCTGGTGAACGTCTTTTTCTTGACTATGGCATTGCCGGTATACGAGGGGAACTTGAATCTGGTTTAACCGTAATATCTACAATCAGCCTTCCTCAATTGGAGCAGGCCTTGGCCATGGGATTATCACTGAATGATGCACTGGTGCATACTTTAATTGTGCTAATTTCTACCACTCAGGACACTACTATTGTAAATCGGCATAATCTGCAAGTTCTTGTCAATGTTCAGCATCAAGCTGCTGAGATCATAAAATACGGAGGGATGCTGACACCTGAGGGACGGCAGTTAATTAGCGACTGGGACGGAGCTTTGATTCAACGGAATATTAGTCCCGGTGGATCGGCAGATCTCTTAGCGGCTACATACTATTTATACTGTGTAAAAGATTATATAGATAAGTTGGCCGGCGGTAAAGCTGCGTTGCCACCAGATAATACATAATATCCAAAATACTGGTAATAGATAAGGGTGAGCAAGAATATAATACAAGTGAAGTCGTAGCTTTGGATATTAGGTAGTCTGTGAGGTGTGTTAAGTATGAGATCATTATTCAAAACCAAAATATCCAGATTTGGCTCGCTCCTAAGTCTCGTAACGTTGACAGCAATGCTGATGCTGTTCGCATTGGCGCTGCCTGAATTCCTGACTTCTACAGCGGGCCGCATTTTTGCCGGTATATGGGCGTTAGTAAGCATTGCCGTATGCTTAGCCCACTCAACCCGCCTATCTGGAGAACGTCGGCAAAAGTTGTATTTTCCTGCCTTTAATGAGAAGAAGTATCGAGATCGCAATGACAATCGGATGGTACGGACAATGCGAGGGTAGTACCGGTAATTTTCATAGGGCTGGAACACAAGTTGCGAACGGTTGTCGCTGCTTGTGTTCCAGCTTTTTAGCTTATCAGAAAGGATAAATTTCTGATTGCATGCATAAGAACAACATAGCGTGGTGCAAGCCAAGTCTTTTCTAATATGTTCCCTGTAATTTTGGATGAGGTTAATTTTGCTTTAAACAGGGATTATGGAGTTTTATAGCGAAAATAATCGAATAGAGGTTATGTTTAAAGGGAGATTTAGGTATGGATAATTTTGTTCACCTCCATGTGCATACTGAGTATAGTTTGCTAGATGGCGCCAGCCGGATAGCGGATTTAATCGGCCGGGCCAAAGAACTGGGTATGCCGGCTATTGCGATAACTGATCACGGCTGTATGTACGGTACTGTCGATTTTTATAAACAAGCTTTGAAACAAGGCGTTAAGCCAATTATTGGCTGTGAAGTATATGTGGCGCCTCGCTCCCGTTTTGAAAAGAGCGCCGGAACAGACACGGGGGCCTATTATCATCTTGTCTTATTAGCGGAAAATGAAAAGGGGTACCGCAATCTTATTGAATTAGTATCGCGGGGATATACGGAAGGTTTCTATTACAAGCCCCGTATTGACCGGGAAGTGCTGCGGACATATAGTGAAGGTCTCATTGGTTTGAGCGCCTGCATTGCCGGTGAAGTGCCAGCCTTATTTTTAAAGGGTGATTCAGCAGGAGCCCGGGCAGTTGCGCAAGAATATTGTGATATATTGGGTAAAGATAACTTCTTTATTGAGCTGCAGGATCATGGAATGGATGAAGAAAAACAGGTTAATGTACAGCTGATTCAGTTGGCTCGTGAGCTAGGTATTGGTTTAGTTGCGACTAATGACCTTCATTATGTACGCCAGCAGGATGCAGAAAGCCATGATGTACTATTGTGCATTCAAATGGGGAAAACGGTTGACGAAGAGAACCGGATGCGGTTTCCCAGTAACGAGTTTTATTTGAAAAGTTCCTCAGAGATGGCAGCATTGTTTGATGCCTATCCGGAGGCACTGACCAATACTTTGCTTATCGCTGAGCGATGCAATGTCTCCTTTGAGTTTGGCGTGCTTCATCTGCCAGAGTTTCCTGTTCCGCAAGGTCAAGATGCTCAAGGATATTTACGCAGACTTTGTGATGAGAAACTCTCCTGGCGTTACCAAGAAGTCACAAAGGAGATTCAAGACCGGCTGGAATATGAATTGGCTGTTATTGAAAAAATGGGCTATTCCAGCTACTTTTTGATTGTTTGGGATTTCGTCAACTATGCCCGTGAACAGAAGATTCCTGTTGGTCCCGGACGGGGCTCGGCAGCCGGAAGCGTAGTATCTTATCTTTTGGGGATCACCAGCATTGATCCATTGCAATATGGACTGTTGTTTGAACGCTTCTTAAACCCCGAACGGGTTAGCATGCCAGATATTGATATTGATTTTTGCTACGAACGGCGTAGCAAAATTATTGATTATGTATCTGCAAGATATGGGGCAGATCGGGTAGCACAAATTATCACGTTCGGTACAATGGCGGCAAAAGCAGCTATTCGTGATGTTGGCCGGGCACTAAACATGACTTATAGTGATGTAGACCGCATTGCCAAGCTGATACCGAATGAATTGGGAATTACGCTGAAACGCAGTTTGGAGATCAGTAAAGAATTAAAACAGAGCTATGACAGTGAACCACTCATCAAAAAACTGCTTGATTTAGCGATGGCGGTAGAGGGATTACCTCGCCATGCCTCTACTCATGCTGCAGGACTGGTTATTTCCAAATATCCCTTAACGCAGCATGTGCCGTTGCAGAATTCTTCTGAAGGCTTTTTAACTACTCAGTTTGACAAAGACCGGGTTGAAGAAATTGGATTGCTGAAGATGGATTTGCTGGGGCTCAGGACCTTGACTGTTATTGGTGATGCCTTGGAGCTTGTCAGAAAAAATCGCGGTATCACTATCGATATTGAGCAAATTCCACTTGACGATAGTGAAGCCTGCTTAATGCTGGCTAATGGTGATACAGCAGGTGTTTTTCAGATGGAATCATCGGGGATGACCAATCTGGTAAAAGAGTTAAAGCCTGAGCATTTCAATGATATCATTCCGCTTGTTGCCCTATATCGCCCTGGTCCTCTCGGTAGTGGCATGGTGGCCGATTTTATCGCCGGCAGACATGGCAAAAAAGAAATTAAGTATTCCCACCCTCTATTAGAGCCCATTTTAAAAGATACTTTTGGCGTGATTTTATATCAGGAGCAAGTTATGCAAATAGCCTCGCTGATGGGTGGTTTTACACTTGGACAAGCCGATTTGCTGCGACGGGCGATGGGTAAAAAGAAACACGATGTTCTGGTTGCTCAGCAAGATGCTTTTATTCAAGGTGCTGAAGCACAAAACATAGATAGAAAAATTGCCCAGGAAATTTTTGACCTGATGATCCATTTCGGCGATTATGGGTTTAATAAATCGCATAGCGCCGCTTATGCGCTAGTGGCTTATCAAACTGCCTGGTTAAAGGCTCATTACCGGCCTGAGTTTATGGCTGCTTTGCTGACTAGCGTTATGGGCGCAAATGATAAAATCGGTTTTTATATTGAAGAATGCCGTCGCACGGGTATTGCAGTGCTGCCTCCGGACATCAATGCCAGTGGCACTGGGTTTACAGTAGACGGACAGGATATCCGTTTTGGTTTGGCCGGAGTAAAGAATGTGGGAGCAAATGCGATTGCCAGTATCATGGCAGTCCGGGAACAAAGTGGTAAATTTACTTCGATTATTGATTTTTGCAGCCGTGTGGATATGCGCGTTGCCAACAAACGTGTGATTGAAAGTCTTATAAAATGTGGTGCTTTTGATTCATTAGGGCGAAAAAGATCACAACTGTTGGCAGTGCTGGAACAAGCGGTCGATATGGCGGCTCTGAGACGGAGAGATTTATCGAGTGGTCAATTGGGGTTATTCGGAGAAGATACAGTAGAAGCAACTGATGTCATTTACCCTGATATTCCTGAATTGTTACAGGAGAATATCCTGGCAATGGAAAAAGAAATCATTGGGTTTTATGTAACTGGCCATCCTTTGGATCGTTTTCGCGATAAAATGAATAGCCTCACCGCCATTGACAAAATAGCTGCAAGTGATAATTTAGAGGGACAACCGGTGAAGATCGGCGGTTTGATTGCTTCAGCTAAACGATTAACTACAAAAACGGGCGATATGATGTGTTTTGTTACTCTTGAAGATTTTACCGGACAAATAGAGGTAATTGTTTTCCCCCGTGTTTTTAATAAAGTAAGCCGCTTTCTGGCACCGGATATGGCAGTCGTTATTTTTGGCCGCTTGTCAGTCAACGAGGAAGGAAGTAAAGTGCTTGTGCAGGATATAAAGCCTCTTGAGACTGTCGAAAATGAAGTGCGTATACGAATTGAGAAAAAAAATGAAACGACGGAGATAATTGAAAAGCTGCAACAAGTTTTGGCGGCTAACCGAGGCAGCTCTTCAGTTTATCTTTGTATAAGCAGTACCCGGCGCGTGATAAAAACGGAACCCCAATACTGGATTAATCCTACGCAGCAAGCACTAGACGCCATAGAAACTTTATTAGGAAAAGAAACGGTCAGCATCTGTTGATGCTGACCGTTTCTTTTAGTTGTTAAGCACCCTAGCTGCCCAGGCCGTTTAGAAAGCTTCAGATGCTAGGAAGGCCGAGGAAGCGAGCGAAGACAGTACAGCGCGGGTACGGCAAGCGAGCTCCCGCAGGCCTGAATGCGAAGTTCTCGGTGCTTTTAGCACACTTAGAACTTCGGCTTACCCTTTACGGGTGCAACGCAGATGAGGCTTTATCAACGGCCTGAATGTTGATGCTGACCGTTATTTTATGAAGGCAAGTGATAGCATCGCTACCCCTTCACGGACATATTGTTTGGCTGTCAGATAAGTGTTATTTGCCATAGGAGCAGGAGCGCCGCTGGCATTCATACCGATGTTATGGGCTAATACTAAAGAGCGTCTAATATGAGATGCGTTTGAAACAATGATGGCCTTAGAAAGTCCTGTTTGCTTCATGATAGCATAGGAATTTACCAAGTTCTGATAGGTATTAAAGGATTTATCTTCCAGCAGTATTTGCTCTTTGGCGATACCTTGGCGGATGAGGTAGTCGCACATGGCTACTGCTTCGCTCATTTCTTCATCCTGTCCGCGGGCGCCGCTTACAATAATGAAAGGGGCATACCCGGCTTGATGGAGGCGGATTGTTTCGTCAAGTCGCAACCGCAGCATAGTACTGGGTTCAGTACCAATCAGTTTAGCTCCCAGAACAATAATAACATCTCCATGCTCAGGCTGGGTTAACTGACCTGTTGCGATAATTGGAATTTCAATAGCTAAAAATAGGAGAAGGGTAAGCGCAAGTATATAACGGCGTACTTTTCTCAGAGTTATTGCAAACACCTCCTAGCATATAAACAATCCCTGTCTATTATACCACGATAGGTTAATGATGTTACAATAACCAGCATTTACAGATGTGATTCAGAATGATTAATTAAAGAGATAGGGTAATTTCTAAACTATTTGCACAAAATAAAAAAGCCTGTGCACATTTGTACACAGGCTTTTGCAGGATTTTATAGAATACCTGTAATGGAATGGAAGATAATTACAGCAAAAACCATTGCAGTTTTGATGCAGGTAATAGTGAAAATATCGCGGTACGAGTCGCGGTGCGTAAGTCCGCACACTGCAAGCAGTGTAATGACTGCACCATTGTGTGGTAGAGTATCCATACCGCCGGAGGCCATAGAAGCCACGCGATGCAGGATTTCCGGTGACATGCCGATTTGGTTAGCCCAAGTCAGCCAATCTTTCGCCATTAAGTCAAGAGCGATGGACATACCGCCGGAAGCTGAACCG
>Ga0366774_1051_pt1 | contig 20178 bp, 18 predicted proteins | sample BONcelHN113001D9_FD_207068 | JGI IMG/M metagenome (GOLD analysis project Ga0366774, IMG submission 207068) | Enriched cells from coal bed in the Powder River Basin, Montana, United States - BONCAT cells N11 rep2 HSBNCT.N11.300.1.D9 ...
GATCATTTCTTTGGGCGCTTTTTCGATCGCATCTGCGGGTTCGGGCTTTGAGCTGATTACAGGGCTGAACGTTACTGGCCTCATTCCGGCCATGCCGTATCTGCCTGGACTGGTGGCGGGGATATCCTGCATCGGCCTCGCGGTTCTTGCAGCAATTGGGACGATATACTGCTACCTGTATGTGGTCCAGCTGATCAGGGCCTATTTCAGATGGCACGGGAACACGCTTTTAAACGGCTCGTCGGGTTATCCGCCGTTATCTAAACATCCGAAGCTTAACGGCGCCTTCCGGCGCAGGCTGAGAAGCGTTTCGCTTTTCGCCCTTGCAGCCTTCGGCTTTTGTTTCATTGCCGGGATGATCATGCTGTTTGCCGCTGCGGATTTTAAGCCGTTTTGGCACGAATGGAATTGGTTTATATGAAAGAAGGCAGCATGAGGACGGTTATTATTACAGGTGCGACTTCCGGTATCGGTTTTGCGGTTGCAAGAGCATTGGCCAAACTGGGTTATCATGTGATCGGAGTCGGGAGAACGATAGAAAACTGCGAGGCGGCAAGAGATAAGCTGCTTTCGGAAATACCCGGCGCGCGTATCGATTTCTTTTACGGCGATATGATGCAGCAGCGGGAAGTCCATCGCCTGGCGGATGATCTATCGGCTCATTTGGACCGGTTTTGCGGCGGCCGGCTGCAGGCCCTCATCAACAATGCCGGCTGCGTGCGGAGCTGGTATACGACGTCGGAGGAGGGGTATGAGCAGCAGTTTTCGCTGAACCATTTGTCGGGCTTTCTTTTGACCTATAGGCTGTTTCCCTATCTGAAGCGCTGCAACGGGCGGATGCTGCTCACATCCAGCAGCTCGCACAAGATGATGAAAATGAACTGGAAGGATATCATGTTTAAAAACAGGTATTATCCGCTTATGGCCTATAAACAATCTAAACTCTGCAACATGCTTTTTGCATACGCGTTCAATACCCGTTTTGCGAAAGAGGGCGTCAGGGCCTATGCCGTAGACCCCGGTCTTGTTAATACGGAAATCGGAAACAAACAGACAGGCGGGCTTGTTAATTTTGTGTGGCGCCTTCGCAAGGCCCATGGCGTAAGCGCCGATACGCCTGCGCAAACCTATGTCTATTTATGCGAACAGCAGCCGGGTGCGGACGGACTTTACTATTATCATTGCAGAAAGCAAAAATACGGCTGGCAGGTCAATGAAGCAAATGCCGAGCGGCTGTTTAAAATGAGCGAGCAGCTTTGCAGCATTGAATATGAGGTGAATGCAATATGAACGTGCTGATAACAGGCGCCGCCGGCGGTTTGGGGCGTGCCTTTGCGGTTGAATGTGCGCACAGGGGCTATAATTTGTTTTTAACGGATGTGAACGAAGCCGGCCTTGTCGCGATCCGGGAGGGAATCATACGGCAGTACGGCGTTTCCGTCACCATAAAAAAATGCGACCTGACAAGTGACGCGGACGTAGATGCACTGCTTCGGTATTCACAGTCCCTGGGCTTGCGCTTTGATATGCTGCTCAATGTCGCGGGCATCGATTTTGAGGGCGGCTTTATGGACCGGGATTACAGCAGTATATCGGCTATCATACAGCTCAATATAGAAGCCACGCTGCGCATTACGCACAAGGTTTTGGAAATACGCAGTACGGACAATAAGCTGTTTATCGTATTTGTTTCGAGCCTGGCTTCTTTGTACCCAATCCCCTTAAAAGCTACCTACGCAGCTTCCAAACGTTTTCTTCTGGATTTCTCGATTGCGCTGAGAGAGGAACTGAAATCTGAGAATGTTTCGGTTATGTCGCTTTGCCCCGGAGGATTGCCCACCACGCAGGACGCGTTAAATGGAATATCCGCGCAAGGCTTCTGGGGAGACGCGACCACCAACCGGCTGGAAATGGTCGCAAGCAATACGATAAGCAGGGCGTTAAAAGGCAGGAAAATCTACATTCCCGGCGTAATCAACAGGATTTTCAGCATATTGGGAAAAATAACACCCCGCAGCCTGGTGGCCAGGATGCTGTACATCAGGTGGAACAGGGCGCAAAGACAATGGTTAAAGCTTACATGAGCATAATTAGCCGATAAAATCTTAACCATACGCTTATGTTGAAGATGGAGAACACTGGAACTTTACAGCTGACTTTTATGGTCAATATTGTAATTTAAAGTAAATGTTACATGAATTAAATAACACTTATCATATTTAAATACAATCATGCAATTAAATGGAAACACAATCCAGTATTGACAAATCATAGATGGCAATATAACATATTCATTAGAGAAAGAAATTAAGGCTATAAGGCATTTCGCTGGGCATGCGGGGTGTCTTTTACTATCATACAAAGCAGAATGGGAAGAGGCCGTATGTATACTGTCATTACAAAAGAGGTATATCGTTATCTCGCAAATCATACTTGCGAACTGCAGGACAATAAAATCAGAACGGTTAACGTCTTCGCAAAAGATTTCGATGTCTATATGTCCACGCTTGATTTTATCAATTCCTATATTTCGAGAATGGATAGCTACCTTGACAAAGCGAATACAGGCGAAGGCCCGCATAAGCTCCCGTTTGTGATTCTGGGGAGCGTCGTGTATGCAAGTGACTTAAATAACGGCAAAGTATATAAATACAAAATTGATATGCCGGATAAAAAGCCGCAAAGAAATGACATGAGTACAGATATAAAAAATGTATCCTGTTTTTCTCCGGCAGGGAGCGCGCTGCTCTTTAAAGAACTGAATGATGAAGTCATGATCGAGGCTGAAAACAAAAAGCTTGCCGTGAAAATAGAAGAGATCGATTTCGAATTGACCTGGTAGGAAGGAGCATACCTATGGAAGCCTTTCTTCAAAAATCATCCTATGAAAAACTGATTTTACAGATGGTGTATATCGAGGAAAACACAGAAGCAATTCAAGAGGCGATCATGGAAAGCGGCTTAGGTACTTCAAAGGCGGATATCGAGCTGTATTTCGAGAAGTATATTAAAAGAATAGAAGCGCTGCTGAAAGAAATACATATTGCGGGTCATGGCGAAAGACTCAACCGGCTGCCTTTTGTAGTGCTGGACAGCAGCTTTACGCTGCGCGACGCTAACAATAAAGTTTATTACTGCCATTTATCCAACGACAATAACTGGGAAGAAAACCGAAATCTTCACCAGATATATTTCCTCTCGGAAACGGGATTAACGCTGTTGTTAAAGAAAGAAGGCCGATCGGTTCACGTTGACATGGGAAATGGACATATGGAACACACAATAAGCTCGATCAGGATAGTCTAAAGGTGAAGAATGATGTAAAAATGCACTTATGTTTCCTGCCTGGACAGGGCTTTTAATTCACAAGAGGAGATAACTGTTTTTAGGGTTTGAAACCAGGCATGCAAGTATAAAATAACGTTCCCATAGAATGAGCATTTCGGTTAGCCGAATTCGTCCGCCGGTTCATTTACGCAAATATTTCAAAAGCAGGTATATTCTAAAAAAAAGAGGAGAATAACAATAAAAAAGGAGTTTGATAACTTATGTCGAATATATACAATGGTAACGTTCCCGTGATAACCTTTATTAAAGTAATAACGCTTTTGTGATGAGAGGAGTATAAAATGAGCAATATCAAGTATAGCGCGATCATCGGATCGCTGGGCCAGACCTGTGACCGGTTTATGAAATGCGGGTATAAAGACCCGGACATCGATAAAGTGGAATTTGCGGATGTGATTAAAAACCTGGAAATGATGCAGGTGCTAAAAGGAGCGGATCTATATCAGGCCCCGACAGGGCCGCTTTCCGATCCGGATCTTGTCAATGAGATTCTCACGAAATCCGGTTTGGAAGCATCCTCGGTATTGCCGCTGGTGTTCGGCGAAAGAAGGTGGCAAAAGGGCTCAATCTCTGCGGCGGATCCAGAAATCCGCAGCCAGGCCATGCAGCTGATCAAGCAGAATATAGACTTCAATGCAAAGCTCGTGGGCAACCCGAGCGTGGACCTTTGGCTGGGACAGGACGGATTTGACTATCCGCTGCAGACGAATTATACCAGGCAATGGGACTATCTGATTAAAAATGTAAGGGAACTGGCGGATTACAATCCAAAGATTAACCTTACACTGGAAGGGAAGATCCGCGAACCGAGAAACCGCTGCCTGGTCGATACAACGATGACGGCGCTTTTGATGTGCATGGAAATTGACCGGCCGAATGTCGGTGTGGCTATTGATACGGGGCATGTGTTTTACGCGCAGCAAAACGTGGCGCAGAATGTGGAAATAGCCGCGAAATACGGAAAATTGTTTATGATGCACGCGAATGACAATTATAATCTGTGGGACGACGACATGATCGTCGGCTCCCTGCGCTTAACGGAATATATTGAGATGTTCTACGCGCTTAGAAAAGTAGGATATGAAGGCTTCATGTCCGTGGATATTTTCCCGTACAGGGAAGACCAGTATGAGGCTACCCGGCAGAGCGTGCTCAATATGAAAAAATACGATGACGCGATAGACCTTATCGGCTTTGAGAATATGGGTGCGATGATAGAAGAAGGCGACCCCAACAAAATGGTAAAGACCGTACGCGAAGCGATATTTAAATAATAGGGGTATTGCCAAATAAACCGAAAACGAAGCAGGGCGTGTTTTTCTTTAAGTGACCGGGAATACGTTCCCGCCTGCAAGAAGCTATACAAGTTATCTTGGATTCTATTTTTCCTCCGTAAGGCTCCCGGTTAATGCCGGCAGCCGTTTTCATTGCGCGCTTATGTTTTTGGCAATAGAGAAAAATAAATCTCCGCTGCGGTTTTGCGCGCCGGGGGTTTATTCAATGTTGGTCGGATCTATTTATGAGCCGTATTAATCTATCACAAGCATACCGGGTCTTTCCATGGTGATATGATCGATCGTCTTGACGATCTTTGGAAAGCTGAACGGCTTGGTAATAAAAAGCGGCCCGCTATCCATCGCTATAAACGCATCCTCGGTTTTGGCTCCGGAAATAACCGGATTATAGCAATAGCATTCGTTTACCTGCGTGATCCCGTGCTTCAATTCCGAAACGAGGTATTCGCGGTTGTAGTACCCTTGCGGTCCGCCCTGATGATGCTTATAGTACATCTCTTCGTGCCCCAGTTCTTTGTATGCCTCTTTTCCCGCCAGGTGCGGGACGAGTTCATCCACACCCGGTTTGGTGGCGGCTATCATGCGGCATTCTACTTCAGCCGTATCGTCGTAATTCTTCAGCAAAGACGGCGGGGGATTTCCGAAATAGACCATTCTTGTGGTGGTGGTTATAAAGCCCTTGTATCTCCCGTTGCAGGATACCATCAGGCATTTCTTCAACTTGTTCGTAGTGGGGATCGCATGCCGGTGGTTTAATATCCGCTCATCGGCTGCGACCAGGAAAAGTACCTGCCCGATTTGCCTGGGCCACAGAGCATTTGCCACCCCGCCCGTTATTTCGTATTCCGTCATGCCTGGCTTAACGGTTTTAAGGTATGCCTCCAGAGCTTCAGACATGGAATCCCCGAGGTATTGGTAACGGCAGATCTCGTTGTATGTCAGGGAATACCGCAGCGGATTGATCTTGTCCTGTATCATTTTCGTGTTTGAAAAATAAATGTCGGAGCCGACCTTTTCCAGGCTTCCAACGATTTTCCTGATAAACTCTTCGTTCCTTCTTTCATACCAGGCCTGGGAAATGACTTCAAAGCCGAGATCCTCCAGCTGCTGCTCTTCTTTCATGCGCTGCGCTTCGACCTGGTCCGTAATGGCATACCGTTTTCCGTCTTTTGTAACAAGAATGGATGCCACGCCGTCTTCGGTGCAAATGGTGACAACATTGACGGAACCGGCCGTTATCCACGAAAAGTTTGCCTGCCTGTTCAGGTATAGCGCGTCCAGGTTTTCGGCTTCCAGCAGTTTGACGATCCTGTTTACTTTTATGTCGATTTCTTCTTTGCGGCCTTTGATGGTTGTGTCTTCAACATATAATTTGCTACTCATATGCTACTCCTCCCAAATACTCATTATCATTAAAGGACGGGTACAGTAAAAAAGCAGAAATACAAAAGATGCAACTGACAATAGGGGAACGTTACCGTGCTATTGTATGTTTTCGACGTCTATCAAAAAATTCCTCTTTTTACCTGTGGTTTATTTTGATTTTTTATGACGACGTCAGATCTGTATGCGCAAAAAACAGTGTAAATTATACATAAAGAATAAGGCAGTGTTGAAAAGGGAACGTTCCAAATTGGGTGTTGACAAGAATTGTATATATGGTAATATGAAGGTGTTTGGTCCTGCATGTTAAAGCAACTTTCATAATGTTCACAGATGTAAAAAATCAAATACCAGGAGGTTACCGGTATGGGTGGAAAAATGCGTGCAGCCGTATTTGAAGGCAACGGAGTATTGTGAATTGCCCATTCCCGAAGCGGGAGAGTTTGAGGTTTTGGTCAGGGTGGAGTCCGTCTCCATCTGCGGCACGGACGCGCATATCGTCAGCGGAGATTTCCCCGGCTTCTGGCCGCAGGAATTCCCCCTTGTGCTTGGCCATGAATGGTCGGGCGTAATCGTCGAGCTGGGTGAAAAAAGCGGGGACATCGGCTGGAAAGTGGGCGACCGCGTATGCGGCATCGCCAATTGCGGCTGCGGTTTCTGCACCAACTGCATGGAGGGAAGGTTTACGATCTGCCTGAATTACGGAAACCGGCGTGTACACAGGATGTACGGCCATATCACGGACGGCGCGTATGCCCAGTACATGGTCTCGTCTGTCAAGGCCATTGGCAAGATCCCCGACGAATTGAGCTTCGATGTGGCAGCCTGCATGGACCCTTTGAGCATTGCCCTCCATGTCGTGATGCACAGCCGGATCGAACCGGGCGATAAGGTGCTTGTAAACGGCGCAGGCGCTCAGGGGCTTATGTCCGTCATCTGCTGCAAGACCATGGGCGCGGGTATGATCATGTGCTGCGATACGGGCAACCGTCTGGACGCAGCCGCGAGGCTTGGCGCGATTCCCATAGATTTCAAGGAAACAGACGTCGTAAAAAAGGTCATGGAGCTTACGGGCGGCCTTGGGGCAAAGCGCGTGATAGAATGCACCGGTTCTCCGGCCGGAGTGAGGAACTCCTGCTTTGCAGCGGCCAGAGGCGCCACCATATCCATGATAGGCCTTCCGAAGGAAGATGTTTTGATCCCCGTAAAAAGGCTTGTTTTGGATGAGATCGAGCTCGTGGGAAACAGGGCCAACCCGAACACATTGGAAAAGAGCATACCGATGGCCTTGCAGCACAAAGCGGAGATAGAATCGCTTATTACCCATGTATATCCCTTAAAGGAATATGCCGAGGCTTTGGATGTATTTAGCAAGATGAGGGACGGCTCTCTGAAGGTTGTCATGAAGCCGCAAATGGTGTGATATGGGCTTTACGGTTGAAGCGCTTGAAATGCAAGCCAAACAGTGCAGAAAAAACGTACTCAGGATGACGAATCTTGCAGGCGGCGGGCATGTCGGAGGCTCGCTGTCGGAAATGGAAATACTTACGGCGCTGTACTTTTCGGTAATGGACATCGATCCAGCGGATCCGCAAAAGCCCGACAGGGACAGGTTTCTACTATCGAAGGGGCATTCTTCGCCCGGACTGTACGCGGTACTCGCGGCCCGCGGGTATTTCGATACTTCGCTCCTGGATACGTTCGACGAAACAGGCAGCCCGCTTCAATCCCACCCGGATATGCATAAATGCCCGGGCGTGGATTTCTCGGCCGGTTCGCTGGGCCAGGGCCTTTCCATAGGGATCGGTATGGCTATCGGCGGCGCAGCGCGGGGCTTTAAGTTTAAAACATTCGTTCTGATAGGAGACGGCGAATCGCAGGAGGGTCAGGTATGGGAGGCGCTGATGTATGCGGGCGCGAAAAAGGTGAAAAACCTGATTGCCGTATTCGACTACAACAGGGTACAGCTGTCCTCTGCAATGGCGGAAAACGTGGATATCGATCCGCTTGCCGGCAAGCTTTGGGCGTTTAATTTCCATGTCATAGAGGCTCCGGGCAACGAAATGAAGGAAATACTGTCCGCGCTTCAGGATGCGAGAACAATAAGCGAAACCGGACCGATAGCGGTTATCGCGCATACGACCAAAGGCGCGGGCGTCAGTTTCATGGAGGGAAAATTCGAATGGCACGGCAAGGCGCCGGATAACGAACAGCTTGCCCAGGCGCTCATAGAACTGGACGGAGGGCGCTTATAATGGATCTGAAATTTGGCGACTGCATTGCACAAAGGGTAGTGTTTGGAAAAACGCTTGTGGAACTGGGAAAAGAGCATAGAGAACTCGTCGTTCTGGACCCGGATGTCGGCCCTTCTACACAGACGCACCTGTTCAAAGCCGCATATCCCGACAGGTTTTTTGAAATCGGCATCGCCGAGCAAAACATGATGGGGATAGCGGCAGGTATGTCCACGTTGGGACTCATACCGTTCGTATCCGCATTTGCCGTATTCGCAACCCAAAGGGCGGGGGATCAGGTCAGAAATAGCATTGCCCATACGCGGGCAAATGTCAAGATAAACGGCTCGTACGGCGGATTGCCTACAGGGCGCGCGGGGGCGACGCACAGCGCGTTTGAGGATACCGCGGCCATGCGCTGCCTGCCGGGTATGACGATTTTTGAACCGGCGGATACCCAGGAGACCGCAATACTCACACGCCTCGCCATCGAGACAGAGGGGCCGGTTTATCTGCGGACGGTCCGCTGCGAGGTCCCCACGATATTTGGCAATGACCACAAGGTTACAGTGGGAAAAGCTGTGCGCATGCGCGAGGGCGCCGACATCACCATCATCTCTTCCGGCATGATGACGCCCAAGGCGAAAGACGCGGCTGAAACCCTGGAAAAGCAGGGGATCTCCGTAAAGCATCTTCACATGCCCACGATTAAGCCTCTGGACGAAGCGGCCATATGCGAGGCCGCCGAGACGACAAAGGCGATCCTAACGGTGGAGAACCACTCGGTCATCGGCGGACTCGGAAGCGCGGTATGCGAAGTCACCGCAGCTTCCCGGCCTGTAAAGGTCGTGCGGCTCGGTTTCAAAGATATTTTCCTGGAATGCGGGAATGACGAAGAGCTTTTCTCCATTTACGACATGAATACGGAGAACATCGTAAAACATGCGCTTTTGATCGCGGAAGGGCTATAGGCGGCAGGCCGCCGGCGGCGATGTGAATCATAAACGTTAACCAAGTTTTAAACGAAAGATGACAAAGGCTAAGATATTCTTAAAAACCACTGCTTATAAATAATGTACGACTGGACAGACCGGCAAAAGCTTTTTCTAAGGAAGCACTGAAAAACTCTCTTTTCGTCATTCTGAGCGTAGCGAAGAATCTTAAAAAATGGCCTTATTACAAAGATTGTTCAGTCGCTGCGCTCCCTTAAGAATGACATGATGGCGTATTAATCAGTGTTTCCCTAAATATACCGACATAATGATACAGGAGGATCGTATGAATCATTTCGTTGAGCAAATCAGCAGCGATAAGGCAGCCGTTCGCATCGATGTCTATGGGGGCCCGGAAAGGGAACACATCGTGGAGGACGATACGTTTTTAAGCTACAGGCTTGCGATGGTCAAATTCAGCAAGGAGGTCACGAAAGAATGCCCCGGCATCATTTGGAATTATGATAAAAAAGTCAAAAACATCGCCTATACCGGCGGACAGCTTATATTGGACGGCTTTTGGGAGGAAGGCGAGCTCAATAAAATAATGGTTTCCATGCTGGCGGGCGAGATGGATAAAAACAGCCTGCATCCTATGCACTCATCCAGTGTGCGCTACCGCGGCAAAACAATACTTTTGGTAGGCGGAGAGAACAATCACGGTAAATCCATGAGCCAGCTCGAAGGATGCCGGAGGGGCGGCTCTATATTCTCTACGGAGACGACGGTAACGGACGATACAGGCCTCGCGCTGTACGGCTCCAAAAACGTATACATCCGCAAGCGTGCAAAGGGGACCGAGCGCACCGATCTTCCGAATCAGGACGAGGGCGTCGCCATTTTTTTCGATAAAGAGCCGGAACTCAAAAACTACGATGAACCGTGCAACATAGACCTCGCCATACTCCCGAGCATAGACGGGCACTTTGCGACGCAGGTCTCGCGCATGATCGTCTTCGAAGCCTGCTATCAGACCTACCACTCGCTGATGAACTTCTTCGGGCTAAACCAGCTTCTGTGCGGGGAGACCGGCCTCGTGATGCCTATCATCGACACGGATGCGCGGAGGCAGGAGCGGGGAAGGTTCTGCAAACGGTTTGCTGAAGGAAGGCCGTATTACCTGATACGCGCAAAGACGCCGCAGCTATTATTCGACGAGGTCGATAAAATACTGGACACGTTGTGATGAAGGAGAGTTTTAAAGAAATGACAGAAACGTTAAAGCCCTTTATAAACGGGGCATTCCAAGCTTCCGGGACAGAGAAATACATGGATATATACAATCCGAGCACAGGGGAGGTCATAGTGAAAACGCCCTGCTGCACAAGGGACGAAGTCGCTTCTGCCGTGGAATCGGCAAAGGCGGCGTACCCGGCCTGGAGCGCGACCCCTCCGCATGCCCGGGCGCAGCTTTTCTTCCGGCTCCGCGAGCTCATAACGCGGGACATGGATGCGCTTACCATGAGCGTGGCCTATGAAAACGGCAAGAACTGGAGCGAGGCGCAGGGCGACGTTTTAAAAGCCAAAGAGATGGTGGAAATGGCGTGCGGCATTCCGCAGCTCATGATGGGCGAAAGCCTGATGGACGCATCGCGCGGTTTCGATACCACGCTGTACCGCGAGCCCATGGGCGTCTTTGCGGGCATTGCGCCGTGGAATTTTCCCGCCATGATCCCCATGGGCTGGATGACGCCTTTGGCTGTGGCGTGCGGCAATACATTCGTATTGAAAGCGGCGAGCGCTACGCCTATGACGGCGCTGAAATTTGCAGGTCTCTACAAAGAGGCGGGTTTCCCCGACGGCGTGGTAAACGTGGTCACCTGTTCCAGGAACGAAGCGGAACTGCTGCTGACACATCCGGATATACGCGGTATTTCTTTCGTAGGGTCTACCTCTGTCGGGCAGCATGTCTACGCGACGGCAGCCGCTGACGGAAAGCGCGTTCAGGCGCTGTGCGAGGCGAAAAACCATGCGCTTATATTAAAAGACGCGCCCATTACGCGTACAGCCGCGGGCATCATGAATTCCGCTTTCGGATGCGCGGGCGAGCGGTGCATGGCGCTGCCGGTCATCGTGGTGGAGGAAGAGATCGCGGACGCGCTGGTTGCCGAGATCGTCAGGCTCTGCAAAGCGCAAAAGATCGGTCCCGCGTATGAAAAAGAAACGAATCTGGGTCCGGTGGTAACGGCGGAACACAAAAAGTTTGTTTGCGGCTGGATCGAAAAGGGTGTTTCGGAGGGCGCAAAACTGGTGCTGGACGGAAGGGAAACGACCGTGCCGGGGTACGAGAAAGGCTTTTATATCGGCCATACCGTTTTCGACCATGTACAGCCCGGCATGAGCATTGGGGAAAGCGAGGTTTTCGGGCCTGTGCTTTGCGTGAAGCGCGTAAAAAGCTTTGCCGAAGGCCTGGAACTGATGAATGCAAATCCCTTTGCAAACGGCTCCGTGATATTTACGCAGAGCGGGTATTATGCGCGCGAATTTACCCGCCATACACACGGAGGCATGGTGGGGATCAATGTGGGCATCCCCGTGCCGGTGGGCATTTTCCCGTTTTCCGGGCATAAGCTGAGCTTCTTCGGCGACCTGCATTGCCATGGAAAGGATGCCATCCGCTTTTATACGGAATCCAAGACGGTTACGGCGCGGTGGTTTGACGAAGAGGAGACAAAAAAGGAGACTGTAAGCACGTGGGACGGCACGATCTGACATTTATGTGGCGCATAAAACATAAATTGAAATATTTTTTCTGCCGCGGCGCGTTTTCAAGCTGCCCCTTAAAATACGCCTGAGCAGGGATTCAAATTCATAATCAAAAGGAGGAGATTCCATATGGCGGATTACAAGTATATCGGGAAACCGATAAAAAGACCCGATGCGGAAGACAAAGTGACCGGCGCAACGAAATTTGCTGCCGACCTGAACTTTGTCGGCCAGTTATACGGCGCAGTACTCCGGTCTCCGCACCCGCATGCGAACATCGTGAATATTGACATCTCGGCCGCGAAGAGCCTGCCGGGCGTTAAGGTTGTCTTAACCGGCGAAGACGAGCATACCGGCGTCGGCCATTACTGCTATGAAATGCCCACCCTTGCCTACAAACGCGTTTTGTACGAGGGAGATCCGGTGGTCGCAGTCGCGGCGGACAAGTTGGAGACGGCCTATGAGGCGCTGAAACTGGTAAAGGTGGAATATGAGGTTTTAAAGCCCATACTGAGCGTTGAAGAATCCATTGCCGGCGACGCGGAAATATTCAACGACTGGACGAAGCTGCCCTGCCACAAGGAGATGCATTATGTCGAAAATACGAACATATGCCATCATACGTGCATCAAAAAGGGCGACGTCGAAGAGGGTTTTGCAAAATCCGACTACATTGTCGAAAGCTATTACGAGACCTCGGGCATACAGCATGTCTGCCTGGAGGGACATGTCGCGATCGCGCAGTGGGATAACCAGGGACTGACGGTCTGGGGATGCATGCAGAGCCCGAATTTCATGCGCGGTCAGCTCAGTAAGGCTTTTTCCCTGCCGTACAATAAGATCCGCTGCGTCATCACGCCGATCGGCGGCGGCTTCGGGAACAAATGGGAACTCCGCGCGGAGCCTATTGCGGCTGCGCTTGCGAAGCGTACGAACGGAAGGCCCGTGAAGCTTGTCTTCACAAGAAAAGACGAGTTCCTGGGCGCGTATGTGCGCGGCGGGCAGAAGATCTGGTCGAAGTCGGGCGTGAACAAGGACGGCACATTGGTTGCGAGGAAGATAAAGATATTGGGTGACGTCGGCGCATATGTTACTTCCGGCCCGCGCCTGAACTATCTAAGCTCGTATGCTGCTGCGGGCCCCTACAATATTGAAAACGTGCTCCTCGATAATTATTCCCTGCTTACAAACAAACATGTCTCCAGCGCATACCGCGGGTTCGGCGTGCAGGAGGTCAGCTGGGCCAACGAATGCCACATGGACGATATCGCCAAGGCTATCGGGATGGATCCATATGCGCTCCGCATGAAGAATGCATGGCAGGACGGGGACGTATCTCCATCCGGCGAACAGCTTTTCTCCGTAAGCACACGCCCCTGCCTGGAAGCAGTCGCCAAGAATATCGGCTGGGGCAAGGATTTCGAGCGTGTGACAAAGGATGGCAAGCTGCGCGGACGCGGGCTTTCCTGCACCTGCAAGATCACCGGCACACCTTCCGGTTCCGCGGTTATCTGCAAAATGAATGAGGACGGTACGGTCACGATATTAAAGAGCGGCACGGATATGGGCCAGGGCAATGACCTCATCACCATGCAGTTCTTTGCCGAGGAACTGGGTATAGATATAGGCAAGCTGAATGTGGCGCCGGTCGATACGCTCTACACCCCGTATGAAAAATCGGCAACGGGCAGCCGGCTCACATTCCATATGGGGCGCGTGCTCATAGAGGCCGCAAAGGATATAAAAAGGCAGCTCGCAAACCTCATGAGCAAGAAATGGGGCTGCGCTGCAGAGGATATCGCCATCGTGAACGGCGTGATACATGGAACGGATAAAAACGGAAAAGACGTCGAACTGGCCATCAACGACCTTGGAAAGTCCAAAGTCATGAACGAACAGGACCCCATCATCGGCTATGCGATGCACAACACAGTGGATATCTGGGATCCGCCGGATAAGGAAACGGGCAATTCCAAGCGCGTATCCGTTCTCTGGTTCTGGGCTTCGGGCGCCGCGCAGGTGCTTGTAGACCCGAAGACCGGCAAGATCGAGGTGGAAAAATACGCGGCCGCCCATGACGTCGGGCAGGTCATAAACTCAGATGCGCTTCTCGGGCAATACGAAGGCGGCGTATTGCAGGGAATGGGGCATACCTTCTTCGAAGAGCTGAAGTACGACGAAAAGGGCTATCTGTTAAACGGCAATATGACGGACTTTAAAGTTCCGACGGTGAAGGACGCCGGTTTCGAGCTTCTGCCGGCTTTCATAGAGAATCCGCATCCGGAAGGGCCGTACGGAGCCAAGGGGATCGGCGAATGTACGCTGACGCCCGTACCGGAGGCGATAGGAAATGCGGTATTCGACGCGACCGGTGTCCGTTTGCACAAGATACCCATGACGGCGGACGATATGTACCTGGCATTGAAGTATGCCAAGAAATGAGGTGAATGCAAATGTTGAATAAATTTGAACTTTTGACACCCGCTACATTGGACGAAGCCGTCACTATACTGGCCGGGCGTTCCGATGCAAAGATCGTCGCCGGAGGCACGGACGTGTTTGTCGAAATGCATGCCGGAAAGGAATTCCCGGTGCTGATGGATATTAAAAAGCTGCAGGAGTTGAAAGGCATTGTCAAAATGGCAGACGGCAGCTATAAACTGGGCGCGCTCGTTACACATGCGGAGATACTGCGCAATGCGGAAGTTTGCAGCACATATCCCGCACTCGCGGACGCCTGTGGGAAGATCGGCTCGGTGCAGGTGAGAAACCGCGGAACCATCGGCGGCAACGCCTGCAACGCATCGCCCGCGGGGGACAGCCTGGCAGCCCTTATGGTATACGACACCGTCATGTGCATAAAGGGAAAATCATATGGAAACCAGGTCCCAGTCGCCGGGTTTTTCACAGGGGTAAAGAAAACGGTGCTCAAACAAGGCGAAATGCTGACGCATATTATATTGCCACCGCCGGTGAAAGGAAGCGGAAGCGCCTACTCCAAACTGATGGCCCGAAAGGCCATGGAAATAGCGATTATGGGTACGGGCGCCTGTATTGCATGCGATGCAAAAGGCATCTGCACACATGCGCGCATCTCTCTTCTTTCATCGGCCCCCACGCCTATCCGGGTAGTGAAAGCGGAAGAGTATCTGACCGGCAAAGCGCTTACCAAAGAGAACATAGCGGATGCCGCAAAAATAGCGTTCGATACAGCCAGGCCGAAGACCTGGAGGAACAAAGAGGAGTATGCAAAGGACATGGTAAAAGAATTCGTACCGCAGACAATTGAGGCGGCCGCATCAAGGATGAAAGGGGAGTGACCGGTATGAAAAAAGAAATCAGCTTTATCGTCAACGGAGAAAAGGCGACGGTCGACGTGCCAGTGAACAGAACGCTTCTCGAGATGATACGCGGGGACCTGCTGCTCACCGGTACAAAAGAAGCCTGTGATGAAGGCGAATGCGGGGCCTGTACGGTGCTTTTGAACGGCAAGGCAGTCAATTCCTGCCTGACGCTTGCGGTCGAAGCAGACGGAGGCGAGATCCTTACGGTGGAGGGATTAGCCAAAAACGGCGAGATGCACCCCCTGCAGCAGGCATTCCTGGATGTCGGCGCCGTACAGTGCGGTTTTTGCACGCCCGGAATGCTGATCACTGCAAAAGCCCTGCTGGATGAATTTGTAGATCCTACCGAGGATCAGATCAGGACGGGGATCGAGGGAAATATCTGCCGCTGCACCGGTTATGACCGCATAGTAAAGGCCATACAACTGGCGGCGGAAAGAACGAAATAACAACGGGTTTAAAAAACAAGGGACAGGGGCTTCCGTCCCGGCTTAAAGTGCTTTTCTGGAATCGACATAAGGTTTGCTGTTTGTCATTATCCTAAAGTATTTTGTCACGCATTCGTGACAATGCAAAATAAATTAATATTAGGAGGAATATCCTATGGCAAAGAAATCGGTTATCTTAGTTGGAACTCTGGACACGAAGGGACCGGAATATGAATTCGTAAAAGCGCGCATACAGGAAGCGGGCGCGGACGTATTTATGATCGACGCGGGCGTAAGCAATAAGCCGTATTTTAAACCCGATATCGGTGCGGAAGAGGTTGCGGCGGAGGCAGGACTAAAGCTCGAAGACCTTTACTCGACCAGCGAATCCACGCGCGGCCCCGCGGTGAAAAAACTGAGCGAAGCAGTGGCGCTGACACTTAAAAAACTCCTTGCAAAGGAAGGCAACAACTTTGGCGCGGTAATGGCCCTTGGCGGCACCGGCGGTACGGCCATGATGGCGCCGGGTTTCCGCGAACTCCCCTTAGGATTCCCCAAACTGATCGTTTCCACCATGGCATCCGGCAATACCCGCGAGTATGTGGGCACATCCGATATGCTCATGATGAACTCCGTAACGGACATAGCGGGCTTAAACCGCATATCCGCGCTGGTGCTTGCCAACGCGGCCCACGCTGTTGCGGGGATGGCACAAAGCTATGAAACCACAAAAAAATACGCCAAAGGCAGCAAGCCCCTGATCGCTATTACGATGTTCGGCGTTACCACGCCATGCGTGCTGCGTATCCGCGCCGGCCTGGAAGAACGTGGTTTTGACGTGATCACATTCCACGCTGTCGGCCAGGGCAAGGCCATGGAGGAATTGATTGACGCCGGTGTGATCGACGGCGTGATCGATTTGACGCTGCCTGAGATCATCAACAACAAAAACGGCGGCATATTCAGCGCAGGCCCGGACCGCATGAATGCCGCAGTCCGCACGGGTATCCCGCAGGTAGTTTCGCTCGGCGCAGCGGAGTGCTTCAACTTTGGCCCGCTTACGAGCATACCGGAGCAGTATAACAAGCCGGAGCGCAAGATCATCGTGCACAATCCGCAGATCACATCGCTCCTTGCGACCCAGGACGAACTCGTATTTGTCGGCAATTATGTCACAGAGCATATAAACCGCCATCCGGGACGTCTGGCTGTCATTATGCCGCTTTTAGGCCTTGACAAATACCAGGCGGAGGGAAGCCAGTGGTATGGGCCCGAGTACAACGAACCGTTGTACCAGACCGTAAGGGATACGCTGCGGAAAGACATAGAGCTTGTCGAGAAGAAGAATTTCATCAACGATCCTGAATTTGCCGATGCAACTATGGAACTGTTCCTCAAGATATGGAATAATAAATAGGCAAAGCGCAAATATGAAATAGAAGAGGTGCTTTGTAAATAGGTGCCTCTTTTATTTTGGCAAAAGCAGCAAGGAGTAAATATGACCTACACAAGCCGGGGTTTTGAAGTGGACCCGCACATCCATACCGCCGTTTCAGGGCACAGTTGGAGCACGCTGGGAGAATATGCCGCGCAGGCGGCGGAGATCGGCCTGAAGGGGTTTTGCATAACCGAGCACGGATGCATGACGCCCGGCGGCCCGCCCGAATGGATCACGCATACCCAGCGCATGCTCCCGAAGTATTACAGGGATATCCGCATATACAAAGGCCTGGAGGCGAATATAGCCGGAGCGGACGGAGGGTTGGATATCCGGGACAAATATCTGGAAAATCTCGAGTTTTGCATCGCCAGCATTCATTCGTTTGCGTTCAAAAGCGGCTCCATAGAGGAAAATACAAGCGCCTGCATCCATGCGCTGGAAAACAAATTCGTGGATATGATCGGGCATCCGGACAATACCGGCGCTCCCTGCAATATAGAGGAGCTGGTTTTAACAGCAAAACGCATGGATAAGCCCATGGAACTAAACAACAGCTCGCTCACCGCGCACAGGAAAAACTGCGCGGATAACGTTGCCGCAATAATAAAACTGTGCAGGAAGCATGATGTTCGGCTGTGCGTTTCGAGCGACGCCCATTTCCATATAATGATCGGGGATTTCGAGCTCGCCTGTGCGCTGTTAAATGAAATGCGTTTTCCTCCCGAGCTTGTATTAAACTACAGATTTGAGACATTCGCCGGCTATATCGCCGAGCGCGTGAGAAGGCTTGGCCGGTAAATTCGAATAGATGGAGGTCCATATGGTTTTACGGTATATTGCGCATTCCTGCTTCCAATTGATACTTGAGAATGGCAAGAGGATATTGTTCGATCCGTTTTCCGAAAGGGTGGGGTATGATATGGCGGGAACGGAGGCCGATATCGTGCTGACAAGCCACGCCCACTACGACCATGGCTGCACGGAAAAGGTATCCGGCGGCACTGTGCTTGTAAATGAACCGGGGGATTATAAAATCGATTCTGTCCGAATAATGGGTTTTTCCACATTTCACGATAAGGAAAACGGGACAAAAAGAGGGAAAAACACTGCTTTTAAAGTGTTTGCCGAGGGGTTAAATATACTTCACTGCGGCGATATCGGCCATTTGATGGACGATGAGCTCCTTGGCCGGATAGGCGCGGTGGATGTAGCGCTTGTGCCTGTGGGCGGGTATTATACGATAGATGCAACGGAATCCGCCATGCTATGCATGTCGCTCGGAGCGCCCGTCATTATCCCCATGCATTATAGGACGCCGTCTTGCACACTGCCTATTGCAAGCGTTTCCGAGTTTGTGGAAAAGGTCTATGCAACGTTTGAATGCGGGTTTTTGGATGCCTGTGAGGTGGAGCTTGATAAACTGCCTCCCGGCGTATATGTGTTGAAGAATTCTTTCGGCGAATAATGGCCCGGATGGAATCCTAAAAATTTTCAATAAAAAGTGCATATTATTTATAGTTTGTTTTCATGTATAATGAGAGAGGCTTAATATTTTTGGCATTTGAGGTCAGCGATGAACTATAGAGAATTTAAGGCATATAAAAATCCATCGAACTACACAATTGATCTGCATATACATTCCAAAAATTCCGACGGTTCCATGACGACCGGTGAATTGATGGGTGAATTTGAAAGGCTGCAGATCGATATCGTCTCTTTCACGGACCATGACTGCGTCGATTGCTATTACGATTTGAAAAGCAGTCCGTTTCCAATGAATAAAGAAATAAGCATTGTTCCGGGCGTGGAGTTAAGCTTCTTGTTTCACGGCGAATTGAAGGATATGCTCGGCTACGGTATCGATGTTGATGTGGTCGACGCGTTTTTAAAAGAGCGGTATGCATACGCCAACAGGATACAAAAGCAGAAAGAGATACTGGAGGAATTCAAAGCGGTATGCAGAAAAGAAAAGCTCGTATTTGACGAGGATATTGCCATAGAAATCGGCCATAAAGGAGAAGCATTCAACCTGATGTATAAATCGTTGGTAAAGCACCCCGGAAATCTCGAGAAATATGGCTTTATAGCCGAAAACTCGGTATTTTACAGGAATTATTTCGCAAACAAACAGTCCGGATTTTTCGTAGATGAAACATTCGGGCTGCCCGCGCTGGAAGATGTGATTGCAATCATACACAAAGCGGGCGGATCGGCTTTTCTGGCGCATCCCTGCGCTTACAGTTCAACCAGGGAAAAAACCGGCAATTTCATTTGCGAGGCCGCGGATGCCGGAATTGACGGATTGGAAGTATTGCATTCTTCCAACATGAACGACGACGTAGCTTTTCTCCAGGAAATTGCGCAAAAGAACAAACTGTTCATGTGCGGCGGAAGCGATTTCCATGGCGACACCAAACCAAGCATTCAATTAATCAAAGGCTCCGGGAATATTCACGTCGGCTTTGATCTTATAAAAAGCTGGATCGGTAAAACGAAAATTATCGTTTGAATAGAAATACAGCCGCCTGCTTAAACCGCTGCCGAGGTTAAAGGGGCGGTTTTATTTTGATAAAAAAAGAACCCCAAAAACAAGAAATAGTATTTTTTATGATAAAGCTTGACAAAAGCGCATACTATTATATAAAGTATAGTAGTAGATATAATAAAGTACCGGACTATGTCTGCATTGCTGGGAAGGGAAAATGGAAATGAACATTCAATACAAAAAAGGCGTGCTGGAGCTTTGCGTGCTTTCGCTGCTGTATCACCACGATTGCTACGGATACGATCTTTCGGAATACCTCTCGCAGCACATCGATATATCTGATGGCACGGTGTATCCGATACTTAGAAAGCTTAAGGACGAAGGGCTTGTGACGACCTATATCTCCGAAGAAAGCGGGGGCCCCCCCGAGGAAATATTACTCGCTGACGCATCTGGGCCGCGAAGAATACTTAAAAGCAAAGCGGGAATGGCTTTCCTTTGCATCGACCATCGAGCAACTGT
>Ga0366774_1048_pt2 | contig 19937 bp, 18 predicted proteins | sample BONcelHN113001D9_FD_207068 | JGI IMG/M metagenome (GOLD analysis project Ga0366774, IMG submission 207068) | Enriched cells from coal bed in the Powder River Basin, Montana, United States - BONCAT cells N11 rep2 HSBNCT.N11.300.1.D9 ...
CATGGAATTATTTAAGGAGATTTCGCAGCGCTTATTCAAAAACAAAGTAATAACTACCATTAATATTGATAATGTAGAGACCTATACAGCTAACGGAAACCAGCTATCACGGTTTGATATTCACCTATGCAATACCCATGATCCTTCTGCAGTACGCCTTACCAATGTTGAAAAGGCGCTGCAGGGCCTTTTCGATAATCATGAGAATTATTCGGATATGCAAATTAGGCTGAATTAAATAACGAATTAGAGATAAATCAAAGCAAAAGCGCCCTTAAGGGCGCTTTTTACGTAGGGCGGACGCCTTTACTTCTACAACAAGAGTGTCTCATATTGATCAGTAATTGAGCTATTTTACCAGATAACCACCATCAACTGGAATAATTGCTCCACTTATATAGTCGCTTGCCGCTGAAGCTAAAAAGATGGTTGCCCCTTTCATATCCTCCCCGGTGCCCCATCGATTTGCAGGAATCCGTTCCGAAATTTGCCGGTATCTTATATCATTATTTAGGATTGCTTCATTCATATCTGTTGCCATGTAGCCAGGAGCAATAGCATTGACATTAATGCCTCGACCTACCCAATCATTTGACATTTCCTTGGTAAGCTGCGCTACGCCGCCCTTAGCTGCAGAATATGCAGGAATGGTTTGCCCGCCGAAGAAGGAGGCCATAGAGGCCACATTGATAATTTTCCCATAGCCTTTTTTAAGCATAATGCGCCCCGCCAATTGGCACATAATAAATACCGAGTGAAGATTGATACTCATAACCTCATCCCATTCCTCGATAGGAAAATCCTCCGCACTGTGTCTTCTTTGGATACCTGCCGCTGTTACCAGAATATCCAAATCACCGCTTAAGGCTGCCAGACAATCAGCAAAAGCCCGGTAATTTGCTTGTCTGTCTCTTAAATCTGCTTTTACGCCATAACATGCATAACCTTTTGCATTGAAAGCAGACGCTACAGTAAGAGTTTTATCGGAAGATCCGATAATGGCTACTTCGCAGCCTGCTTCCAATAAGCCCTCGGCCATGCCATAACCAAGTCCTCTGCTTCCTCCCGTTACGATAGCTTTTTTCCCCTCGACAGTAAATAATTTCATGATGTCACCCCATTTTTAGCATTCTTTCGATATCTCTGAATTTAATAAAAGTTATCCCAATACCTTCCAAGCTAGAAGCAATATTGAGAACATTTTCACCTATTTTGTGTTTTAACTCACATACAGATCATTTATTTTCTTATATACTAGACGGAAATAGGATATGGTTAGGAGGCTTATTCGTGAAATTCCAACTGGATTTACGGCGGGTTAGTCAACTTTACTTTACTGTCTTTTACATAGTGGCAGGTATTTTTTTCTATAAAGCAGTGTCTTTGCTGCCACTTCTCGGGGAATCCGCTCTCACGTACCGGTTTCCGGCAGTAGAAGCTTTTTTACCCATATCAGCCTTGCTTGCTCTTAAACAATGGTTAATGCTGGGTATCTGGGATGTCATTCACCCTGCCGGTCTAACCATCCTGGTATTGGCAATTGCTTCGGCTTTACTGGCAAAACGCGGTTTTTGCAGTCATCTTTGCCCGGTGGGGGCATCCTCCGAGCTACTCGGTCAGGTACGACAGCAGCTGCCCCTACTAATAAAGCCAATTAACCGGAGATTGCATTATCTGCTATTCTTTCCCAAATATCTTATTCTGGGATTTTTTCTATACGTAATTCTCTTAGGCATGCCTACTGAAGCGGTAGTAGCCTTTCTCCACTCACCCTATAACACTGTAGCGGATGTAAAAATGCTGCACTTTTTTCTAGATCCCTCTGCACTAACGCTTCAGGTTGTCACCGTACTGCTGCTGCTCTCACTGATAATACAGAATTTCTGGTGCCGTTATCTTTGCCCTTATGGGGCTTTGCTCAATCTCTTTGCCCTTTTTTCCCCGCTTACGATTAAGCGCAATACTCTTACCTGCAGTTCCTGCAGGCAATGCGACCGGTCCTGTCCAAATGGGGTGCTAATCTCGACCGCCCATACCGTTACATCTCCCGAATGCACCTTATGCCAAAGCTGCCTCAAGATTTGCCCCAACGCCGGTACATTAACCATTCGTTCCCGGATTGGCGGAATTATTTTGAAACCCTTCCACTATTCGGCTTTGGTAGTTGGCTTTTTCATCATTGGTATTGGCGTGGCAAGGCTGACCGGATACTGGGAATCGCCCTTATTAGCTCAGCTCTGGATCAAGTTTGTGCCAATGATTAATACCTTGGGACATCCATAATACAAAAGGTCCAGGAAAGCTCCTGGACCTTTTTGTATGTTAAATTTTAAAGTGACGCACTTCTTCTTTTAATTTACCTGCTTCTATCAGCAACCTGTCTGCCGTTGCAGCAATCATCTCTACTGAGGCACTTTGTTCTTCCGTGGCCGCCGCCACTTGCTGAGTAGCAGCTGCACTTGCTTCAGCCACAGAGGCAATGTCGCTAATAACGGTGGTTACTTCTGCAGTTTTGGCAGTTACCTGCTGACATTGGCTGGTCACTTGGGTAAACTCGTTTACTATGGCAGTGACAGCTTGCTCAATATGATCAAAATACGCTTTGGTACTGCCGACTGCAGTTTCCTGGCGAAGCACCAGCGTACTGGCTTGTTCCATCTCAAATACGGCCTGACCGGTACCGGCCTGTACCTGCGTAATCAGCTCGGCAATCTCCTGGCTGGAAGCAGCAGCCTGTTCGGCCAGACGCCGTACTTCATCTGCTACTACGGCAAAACCCCGTCCCTGCTCACCTGCTCTTGCAGCTTCAATAGCTGCATTAAGCGCCAATAAATTGGTTTGCCGGGCAATTCCCCCGATAACTTCCGATATTTGACCAATTACTTGTGACTTTGCAGCTAAGAGGCCAATAGCCTGACCAACATTACCGGCAGCCGCTTTATTTTGCTCCATGAGTTCAAGTTGCTGATCTACAGCCACAACTCCTTGCCCTACAGCCTGCTGAACCATTTCAAGCCGGCTGGCAGCACTTTCAGCGCTGCGGGCAATTGCCATAGCTGCTATACTGGTTTCCTGCACCATCGTTGATCCCTTTTGTATGGAATAAGACTGATCGGCGGCGCCTCGCGCCAAGTCACTGACTGTGACTGCAACTTGTTCGGATACCTGTCCCGCCTCCCGGGAGGATATCCCCAATTCTGCCGCAGCAACGCCCACAGATTGAGCTGAACCATTAATTTGTTGGATCAGACTATGTAAGTTGTCTCCCATCCGGTTAAAGGCACTGGCCAAATCGGTTACTTCGTCCTTGCCGGCAAGAGACGCCTTGACTGTCAAATCACCCTCGGCTACCTGATTGGCCTTGGCAGCAAGCTCAATCAACGGTTTGACAAGACGCCGGGCAAAGATCATCGCTGCTAAAGCTACAACAACAATCGCGATCAGGTCCAAAGTAATAAACGTAAACCGTAACGATTGGAGTGGCTGATATACTGCTGCTTCGGGCACTGTAATCGCCAGAATCCAGCCGGTAGCCGGCAGCCGGCGATAAATAAGCAGGGATTCTGCTCCTTCGCTCTGGTAACGTGTTGAGCCGACTTCTTTTGAAAGCATGTCTCCGGCAATGTCTTTGAAGCTCGGCAGGTCTGCTAATTTCTTAGCAATAATTTTATCATCCGGATGAGCCAGTATTACGCCGTTACCATCCACTAAAAAGCCATATCCCTGTCCATGCAGATTTACATCCTTAACTGCTTCAGTAAGCTTGGTTAGCAAAATATCTTCACCCATTACACCAATCACGGTACCTGACTGGTCTTTGAGCGGAATAGCCGCTGATACGACATATTGCTTGGTTAAGACATCAATATAAGGATCGGTATACACTAACCCTCCTTTGGCCATAGCCCCCGTGTACCAACTGCGTTTACGGGGATCATAATCAGCAGGCGGCACAAAACCGACGCCATCCAGGAAGCGCCCATCCGTAAAGCCGATATAAATATCGGTAACTGAGTTTTCCTTTTCAAAAGCCTTTAAATAGCTAGCCGGTACATTACCGCCGGCGGCATGCTGAGAGGCAATATTTTTACTGGTGATCAGCATTTCCGTTCTGGCTGCCAGCCAGCCTTCCAGTTTAAAGGTATGCGCATTTACTTCCGTATGCATTTCACGGTTAATATTTTCTTCCATCATTTTTTTAGAATAGTTATAACCCGTAATGGAAACAGCAAGCAACGCTACCCCCACAAGCAAAGCAAAGGCGCTAAGCAGTTTGGTGCGTAATTTCATTTTTTCTCCTACTTTCGACAAAATTCATTTTTTACCGATAACATTCTATCATGCCTGACACTGCCAATCAATGTCAGCAACTCAAGTATTTCTGTATTCTTTTATAGATAAGCTGAGAATTTTTTCACTTTGTTGACGTTATTAAAATCATTGCGGTATGATAAACCATGATCCTGCGGGAAAAAGGAGGCCCCAATAGTATGTTAATTGACAAAAAGAGTAACTTTGATAAACAAGATTTAACCTTTGATGAACTGGACGAAGGGTTTACAACCCGGGAAGCTATCGCGGAAGCCAAAAGGTGCCTGAACTGTCCTAAGCCACTCTGCCGTACAGGCTGTCCTATAGAAAATGAAATACCCGGCTTTATTCAATCTCTGGCAAAAGGCAACTTAGGCGAAGCCAGTGCAATTATTTCCCGCCGCAGCAACCTGCCTGCGGTCTGTGGACGGGTCTGTCCTCATGAGAAGCAATGTGAAGCAGCCTGTGTGCTAACAAAAAAAGGTTGTGGCATCAAGGTTGGAAAGCTTGAACGTTTTATTGCCGACTTTGATGCTGAAATGGATATTAGCTCTATAGCCAAAACGAAAGATACCATTGGTAAAGTGGCGGTGATCGGTTCTGGTCCGGCGGGCCTTACCGTGGCCGGTGATCTTGCTAAAGCCGGCTTTGCTGTTACCGTTTTTGAAGGACAGGCTGAACCGGGCGGTGTCCTCATGTACGGCATTCCCGAGTTCCGGTTAAACAAGGACGTCGTCCGCCGTGAAATTCGCAAAATTGAGCAATATGGCGTAACATTTCAAACAGGAGTGCTAATCGGCCCGGATATAACGGTGGACCAGTTATTTGCCGACGGCTTTGATGCCATTTTTATTGGCACTGGGACTGCACTGCCGAAAACGCTGGAACTGCCTGGCAATACATTGCCGGGAGTCATCCAGGCCACCTACTTTTTGAGCATGGTTCAGTTGGCTAATAACGGTGGCTTGCATCAGAAAGAGGTACCTGTTCATCCTCGTGACAGAGTTGTTGTTATCGGCGCGGGCAATGTAGCGATGGATGCTGCCCGGACAGCGCTGCGTGTAGGTGCGGCTGATGTTACCGTAGTATACCGGCGCACAGAAAAAGATATTACCGCTCTTCAATCGGAATACGAAGAAGCCAAAGATGAAGGCGTCAAATTCCAATGGCTCGCAAGCCCTACCGCCTTTACCGGGAACAGCAAGGTTACCGGCTTAGAATATGAAATACAGCAGTTAGGCGACAATGATAAATTGCTTGGTACCGGCCAGACAGCCGTGCTGCCGGCTGACAAAGTGATTTTAGCAATTGGCCAGCGCCCTGCGGCCCGCATTGTTTCTTCCACTACCGGTATTGAAGTAAACTCTTATGGCTATGTCATTACCAAAGAACGTCCTTACGGTATGACCACCCGTAAAGGTGTCTTCGCCGGCGGCGATGTGGTGCACGAACCAGCTACTGTTGTACTGGCAATGAAAGAGGCCAAAAAGGTAGCTGCCGGTATTGCCCAATATGTAGAGGCTAAAAAATTAATCGAAGATTGCTGAGCAAAACAGTAAAGAGGCTGTCTCAGTAACGCTTGAGTAAGTTGCCAGTGTGTTGTACTTTTGCCTTGATGCAAAAGTACCAAAAAATCAAGACCTGTACGAGGAAGGCCCGCTTCCACCCTGCGGGACGGTGATTTGGCGTAAGGGTCGGAGGGAACGAAAACAAAGAACGAAAAGCTTTGTCTATCTCCGTTCTCTTCGGCCCTTCTGGAAAAAGTCGGTCCGCAGGATGGAAAACTGCCGGCTTACGTTAAGAAATCCATTTGTTTGAGCGTAGCGAGTTTCATGGATTTTAGTAAGTCGGCAGTTTTCCAAGATTTTTGGAAGACAGGCCTAGCATTTTTGGTCCTTTTGGGGCAATGCCAAAAGGACGAACCGGGCTTTTACAATACGAAAGGGCTGCCTCAAATAGATTTTAAAAAACTATTTTGAGACAGCCCCTTTATTTATTCTTCAACCATCGTAAGAAAATAACGGTGAATCCGGTCATCATCAGTTAACTCGGGATGAAAGGCAGTCGCCAGCAACTTACCTTGCCGGGCAATAACGACTTTTTCTCCCACACTTGCCAGTACCTCCACATCAGGTCCAACACCTTCTATATAGGGGGCCCGGATGAAGACAGCCCGCACCGGCTCCTCGCCAAACTCAGGAACATAAAGATCGGCTTCAAAGCTCTCCCGCTGACGGCCAAAGGCATTACGCTGCACCACTGTGTCCATCAGCCCTAAGCGGGGCTGGTCACTGCCGATAATGTCCTGGGCCAGCAAAATCATGCCGGCGCAAGTACCATAAATAGCCATACCTTGTGCAGCCCGTTCTTTGATCTTATCCATCAGGCCCCAATCATTCATCAGTTTGCCAATAGTAGTGCTTTCACCGCCAGGAATGATCAGTCCTGCCACATCGTCCAGTTGTTCCGGCTTTCGGATTTCTACTGCCTGCGCGCCCAGGCGCTCTACCATCCGGCAATGCTCGCGAAAGGCACCCTGCAGCGCTAATACACCTATTTTCATCATTTGCTCCGTCCCTTACCAGCCCCGCTCCTGCATTCTCTCGTGAGGCGCAATGGTGGAAATTTCAATGCCTACCATTGGCTCGCCCAGATTCTTGGATATTTCGGCGAGCACGGCTGCATCTTTATAATGAGTTGTAGCTGCAACGATGGCCTTAGCCCGCTTAACAGGATCACCGGACTTGAAGATTCCTGAGCCGACGAAGATACCATCGCAGCCCAGCTGCATCATGAGGGCAGCATCGGCAGGTGTGGCAATACCACCGGCAGCGAAATTTACTACCGGCAAACGACCCAGTTTTTTTGTTTCCCAGACCAACTCCATAGGCGCTGCGATATTTTTAGCAAAAGCCGACACTTCATCATCGGGCAAGTTCTGCAGTGTACGGATTTCACTCATCACCATGCGGATATGCTTGACTGCTTCGACTACATTGCCCGTTCCCGGTTCACCTTTGGTACGAATCATGGCTGCACCTTCGCCGATGCGGCGAAGCGCTTCACCCAGGTTCTTAGCGCCGCAGACAAAAGGCACCTTGAACTGGTGCTTATTAATATGATATTTATCGTCCGCCGGAGTGAGCACTTCGCTCTCGTCAATATAATCTGCACCTAACGACTCTAAAATCTGCGCTTCGACAAAGTGACCGATACGAGCTTTTGCCATAACCGGAATAGTAACAGCTTCCATTATACGCTGAACAATGGTCGGGTCAGCCATGCGGGCTACGCCGCCGGCAGCGCGAATATCGGCAGGTACTCTTTCTAAAGCCATAACGGCGCACGCGCCCGCTTCTTCAGCGATTTTGGCCTGTTCAGGAGTAGTTACGTCCATGATGACGCCGCCTTTGAGCATTTCTGCCAACCCGGCTTTTACACGAAAAGTTGCCTGTTCCATTAAAAATACCTCCTATATATAGGCAAGTTACATTGCATCAATATACCATATTGTATACGGCAAGTCCGCCCCTATCCCTAATGTTAAGTTAATTTAAAAATACTTTACTACTCACCCTTGCACAGCGAGAATAAGGCCAGTTCCAATAGTACGCCCTCTCGGGGAGGAGTCCGGGCTGCAAAGGTTGTCTGAACGCATAGCGCTACAAATTCCGCCGCCTGCTGCATGGCTGCAGGCAACCTCTTACCCTGCAGTAAAGCTCCGATGAGTACACTGGCAAAAATATCACCCGTTCCCGGATAGTTAGCGGGAACGTAATCGCTGGCAACTTCAAAAAAGCAGCCGCTGCTTTTTTCATAGCCCATGTTGAGCAGCGTGTTTTCGGCAACCGGAATACCTGTAATCACTACCATTGACGGTCCGAAGCCAGCCAAACGAATAAGCCACTCTTTTAAAAAATCTTTATGCTCAACTGCGGCCTGATACTGCTCACCTAATAAGAAACCAGCTTCCGTAAAATTAGGAGTGATAATATCGGCTTTACAGATCAGCTTTTTCATCTGCACCTGCATTGTGGCAGTATAGACAGAATATAGTTTGCCCTCATCGCCCATTACCGGATCAACCAGCACCAGCGGCAGATTACCGGAGAACTTATCAATAAAGTGTGATACAATCTCAATTTGCTGCTCAGAAGCTAAAAACCCGCTATAAAGGCAATCAAAGGTGATCTTTTCCTGATGCCAGTGATTAAAGAAATCTTCCAAACGCTGGGTTAAATCACAATAAGCAATATCGGTGAAACCACCTAAATGAGTACTAAAAATGGCTGTAGGTAAGGGACATACCTGCAGCCCCATGCAGGATAACACCGGCATGATAACGGATAGCGAGCACCGGCCAAAACAAGACATATCATGAACAGCCGCTATGCGCGGAACAATTGGTTTCATTTTTCTCACTCCAGCTTCTTCAAAAACTGACGTTAGTCTATATGGGCATCTTTTGTTATAGCAGGCTGAATTCTGCCGGTTGTGACTATTTTTACACAATTTTCGCTCCTTATATAGATTGTAGTTGTATTATAAAACGAAAATGACGCTTTTAAAATATACAGAATACATATTTTAGATAGGTACAGTTTAAGAGAGGGTAAATAACCTTGCATCGGCAGTCTTGCCAAAGGCCTTGCTAAATGTATTAATTAGTACCAGAAAAAACCTATGTAAAAAAGGATGCTATCAGATACTGTCGAATTAGATAATTTTATAGGATGACAACGTGATTTACAAAAAATAAAAGGAGAATGGAAGGGAGCTTATGCGAATTTCATTGCGAGTCAAGTTACTAACCGGTTTTTTCTTACTAATTGCCATACCATGTGCCGTACTTGGTTATCTATCTTACCAGCAAGCGTCTACGGCCCTGCAAAACACAATCGAAGATCAGCTGGAAAGCATGGTGCAAGGTGCTGCCGCGTTAGCTGTAGTATCTACTGATTCAACACAAAAGCTAGTAGAAGTAGCCGCCAATGATGCCAAATTCATTACCGCACTCAATTCCGGCACTGGTGCAGCAGCTCTTGATGCTCTCCAGTCACTGCAACAAAAAAATCCAACTCTCATGGAAGATGTACTACTGTCAGATAAAAATGGTCAAATACTGGCTTCTGCCAAATTAGGCAATTCTCCTAACGTTAATATCAAGGACCGTGCTTATTTCGCAGCTGCTATGTCCGGTAAATCGGTGATTAGCGATGTTGTCATTTCCCGGGCGAGCGGCCGGGCATCCATTATTGTATCGCAGCCACTCCGTTACGAGGGCCAGGTTATCGGTCTGCTTGCCATAGCAGTTGATTTCTCGGCCATATCGCAAAAGGTGGCTGATATCAAAGTCGGTGATACCGGCTATGGCTACATGATCGACAAAAGCGGTTTAGTCGTCTATCACCCCAATACCGAGATGGTGCTGCGTGATAATTTACTGCAAAACAGCAACGAAGATTTGCGAAAAGTTACGCAGGCTATGGTGGCCGGCAATAAAGGAAAATCTTTTTATACCTTCCAGGATACCCCTAAACTATTAGCCTACGCTCCTGCCGGTCAGTTCTCAGTAGCAATGACCGTTCCGGTAGCCGAATATATGGCTCCTGCCAGAGCAATTCTGCGCAATACAATTATTATTACCCTTGCTGCCATTGTTGTCGCTTTACTTATTGCCTTCTTCCTGGCCCAGTCTATTGTCAAACCGGTGAATGAACTACGCAATATGATGTCCAAAGCAGGTGACGGTGATTTGACCGTCCGTAGTCAGGTAATGGTAAAGGACGAAATCGGAGATCTCGCCAGCTCCTTTAATACCATGATTGATCACCAGAATCATATTGTCCGGGAAGTGCGAACAGCTTGTGAACAGTTATCTGCTGCTTCAGAAGAAATGGCGGCAGCCTCTGAACAGGTTACCTCTACCAGCTCAGAAATTTCCCGTAATATGCAAAGTGTGACTGTAGATGCCGAGCGAGGTAATACCGCTATGGTTGAGGCCTCTCAGGCGTTGGTACAGCTATCCTCACTTATTCAGATTGCCCGCAGCAAAGCTACCGGTGCTACTGCCATTTCTAAAGAGACCGTAAATGCCGCCGAAGAAGGTCTGCGCAAAGTCCAGGAAACCATTACCAAGATGCACTCTATTAAAGAGCAAACCCAAACTACCAGCCACGCAGTTGGCGAACTTAACCAATATTCTCAGCAAATTGGTCAAATCATCGATACGATTACAGCAATTGCCGCCCAAACTGACTTATTGGCACTGAATGCTGCAATTGAAGCTGCCCGGGCGGGTGAACATGGACGAGGGTTTGCAGTTGTTGCCGAAGAAGTACGGAAGTTAGCGGAACAATCTCACCACGGTGCCCAGGAGATTACCAATCTTGTCCATAAGGTAACAGAAAAAACAGAGCAAGCTGTTCAAGCCATGGAAAAAAACGTCGTCCAGGTAGAAAGCGGTGTCACAACCGTTAATGCTGCCGGTGCAACGCTTGACCGTATATTGGATGCTGTTTCCAAGACAGTAACAGATATTGATTCCATTAGCGAAGTAACCGCTGAAGAAGTGGCCAGCTCCGATCAAATCGTTAAACTGATTGATCAGCTATCCACCGTTATTGAAAATGTTGCTGCCAGTACGGAAGAAATCGCTTCTGCATCAGAACAGCAGACGGCCGCTATGGAATCAGTTGCCGCTTCTGCAGAAGAGACCAGTGCCATGGCCAATCAGCTGCAAAATACCGTATCTATCTTTCACGTAAAATGATAAAATCGACGCTACAAAAAAGTTCTAGGCCGGCGGCCTAGAACTTTTTTTGCATTTTCGCTTTTACCGTTCTGACAATTTCCCGGGCAAAAGGTCCCAAGTCATCAGTGGCATACGCTTTGAGAATACCGGCACCTACCTGCTGAATGGCACTTTGTATGATCTCGGGATTTCCATAGCCCCGGCTCGTCAGCACTTCTTCAATTAATACGCCTGCTTCCAACGCTTTTTCGGCAGCAATTGTATTAATTTCGGTAACCATATCGGCACGCCCCACAATGACATGCCCTACCGGTGCAAACAGCCGGCTTACTTCTTCTACCAGTTCTTGCGGGCGCTCGTTGACAATAATAACCGGCTCAAGACCTAGTGCCATTTCACCGGCATGGCCGACAAACTTGACACCCATGCACTTCACCGGTTGAATAGCCGTTTGTTCCAAAACGGCCTGCGCCACATTAGTAGCCATATTAATGACAACCATTTCTTTGTTTAACAGGTTAAAATCTTTAATGCAGCTAATGACCTCCCTGTCAGGTACTGCCAACAGCACCACATTGCAGCAAGCCACTTCCTCTAAGCTGTCTGCCGTCATGGCCCCTATTGCCTGTGCCACTTCCTCCATCAGCTCCGAATTGCGATCATATAAAACGAGATGATTATATTCAGCCAGACGGGCAGCGACTACTTTCCCCAAGCGTCCCAGGCCAATCATTCCAATACACCGATCAGGCACGCCTCTTTCCTCCTCACTGCACTAATTAACTTTACAACTCCTCTTATTCTATGCAAACTCCCCCAAAGGCACCCTAACTTATTTTCCCAGATAGGCGCTTCGTACTTGGTCATTGCCAGCCAGCTGGGCTGCCTGTCCCGACAAGACCACTGCACCGCTTTCCAGCACATAGCCGCGGTGGGCAATAGACAAAGCCAGCCGGGCATTTTGTTCCACTAACAGTATGGTCGTACCCGAACGGTTAATGGCAATAATTGTCGCAAAGATTTGCTCCACTAATACCGGTGCCAGTCCCATAGAAGGTTCATCCAGCAAAAGCAGCCGTGGTCTGGACATTAGCCCGCGGCCAATAGCCAGCATTTGCTGTTCACCTCCCGAAAGAGTTCCGGCTAATTGCTTTTTACGTTCGGCCAGACGGGGAAACATGTTGTAGATCCTAACTTCATCGGCTTTTACCTCTTTATCCTTGCGAGGATAAGCCCCTAACAGCAAATTGTCGGCTACGCTGAGCCGGGGAAACAGCCGCCGGCCTTCCGGCACCAGGGCAATCCCGCTTTTAACAATTGTGCTGGTAGGCATTGCCGCAATTGGAATCCCGCAAAACTGAATACACCCGGTGGTGGTGCGGAGCAGCCCCATGACCGTCTTTAATATCGTTGTCTTACCGGCACCGTTAGCACCAATGATGGTAACAATTTCTCCTTTTTCTACCGTAAGGCTAACGTTGCGAATAGCATGAATATGGTCATAGTAAACGTTAATGCCTTCAATAGTAAGCATTTTTTGCCACCTCGTGCCCCAGGTAGGCTTCTACGACTTTGGCATTATAACGCACTTCCTGTGGTAAGCCATCAGCAATTTTTTCTCCGTGGTCAAATACCACTACCCGGTTGGCAATTCCCATTACCAGCCGCATTTGATGCTCAATCAGCAAAATAGTCAAGCCCCGTTTTTTTAATTCCTCCAGCAATGCCAAGAGTTCATCCACTTCTTGGGGATTCATGCCGGCTGCCGGTTCATCCAGTAACAGCAGCTGCGGATCACTGGCTAAGGCCCGGGCAATTTCCAAACGGCGCTGAGCACCGTAGGGCAGGTTCTTCGCCATCATATTGCGGCAGTGTGACAAACCGACAAAGGCTAATAGTTCGTGTACTTTACTTTCATTTAATTGCTCTTCCTGCCGCAGCCGCTGGCTGTAGAGCAAACCATCCAGTAAGCCTGACGTGGTACGGCAATACCGGCCGATAATAATATTATCCCGGGCAGTGAGATTGTCAAATAACCGGATATTTTGAAAAGTCCGTGCCATGCCGCGAATGGTCATATCATGAGCCTTCAGACCGGTTACGTCATGACCGTTAAAGATAATTCTCCCTGCCGTAACTGGCATAATTCCGGTTATCATATTAAAAAAGGTTGTCTTTCCTGAACCATTAGGTCCAATAATAGCAACAATCTCGCCGTTATCCATCTGAAACTCAATATTGTTAACGGCCCGCAGACCGCCAAACGCCTTGCATAGCTTCTCTGTCACCAGCAACATAATGTCCTCCTCACCGGCGAAATACCGTCTCGGCACCGAATAAGCCTTGCGGCCGGACGCGCATCATTACCATAAGTAATAGTCCGAACAATACCAGCCACGGATCATAAGGCAACCCCAAAATATCTTTCAAATACCGCAGTGCTTCGGGAATAACCGTAAGCAAAAATGCTCCGATAAAAGACCCGGCAATACTGCGGGCCCCGCCTACCACCACCATCGTAAGCATCATAATGGATTCATTGGAGCTCAGCATATCAGGGCTGACAAAAGATAAATAATGCGCAAAAAGACTGCCTGCCATTCCGGCAAACCAAGCTCCTAAAGCAAAGGCCAGCAGCTTGTAGTAAGCGGTGTTAATGCCCATGGCGCTGGCAGCAATTTCATCTTCCCGGATGGCTGCCAAAGCATGACCAATCCGGCTGTTTTCTACCCGGGAAATAAAAAAAGCCACTCCTAACGCCAATACCAGTGCAAATAGAATATAAGCCTCTTTACCGGTAGTTCCCATATCACCGAAAGATATGGATCCCATAGCAGGAGCTACCAGACCAGGCAGGCCGGCCGGCCCGCCGGTAATAGAAAGATTAAGGGCAACGATGCGAAATACTTCCCCGCACCCATAAGTAACCACCACTAGAAAAGGCCCCCTCACGCGAAGTGCCGGTGCACCAAGCACAATACCGATTAATGCCGCAGCCATTCCTGCAACTAAAAAAGCAGGCCAAAAACTAATTTGATAAACTTGCGTTAGTAATGCCGAGACATATCCGCCTAATCCAAAAAAGGCGGCATGCCCAAGTGATACCTGCCCCATATAGCCTGAAACAAAGTTCAGACTTAAGGTAACAGTACTATACACCAGTGCAACAAAAATAACATGCTTGGCATAAGGACTGAAAATAGCTTCTTCCGTAAATTTGCAGACATCAATCAAGGCAAAAACCAGTATTAGGGCGGCAAATAAAGCCGCCCCCGCAGTGCTGTGAAACAACGTCTTATTCACGCGGCGCCCCTCCTTAGACCTTTTCCTCAAATTTGAAGCCCATCAGTCCAGTAGGTTTAACCACCAGCGTCAAAATCATGATAACAAAGGCAATCGCATCGCGATAGCCTGACGAAATATAAGCTGACGAGATATTTTCCGCAACTCCCAGCAGCAGACCTGCCACCATAGCCCCCGTAATGCTGCCGACACCGCCCAGCACAGCCACTGCCCAGCCCTTTAGACCGGCCATAGCTCCCATCATGGGATCAATGGCATACATAACGCCTACTAAAACGCCGGCAGCGCCGCCCAAAAGACCGCTTACCCAGAAGGTAATCGTTACCAGTGTATTGACCTCAACGCCCATCAAACTGACTGCCTCCAAATCTTGTGATGCTGCCAGCATGGCTTTCCCCATCATGGTCCGGGTAATGAACCATTGCAGGAAAACCATAATTGCCAGCGTCACCCCAAATATAAAGAGCTGCAGACTGTTAACGGTCAATACGCTATTTCCCCAAGAGAGAGTTAGTACGGAAAATTCAAAAGTCGGCGGGTACGCCCGCGAGTGGGGCTCCCAAATAAGGGCGGCCAAATTGCGCAAAAACATAGATGCCCCTAATGCGGTGATAAACAATGCCAACCGTGGTCCGGTACGCAATGGCCGGTAGGCCAGGCGTTCAATCAGATAGGCTGTCAGTCCGCTGGCTGCCATGGCGAGAATAAGCGCCGATAAAAGATTTACTTTTACGGTCGTAAGCAGTAAATAACCGACAAAAGCACCAATCATAAAAACCTCACCATGAGTCCAGTTAATCAATCCTACAATACCGAATACGACTGTCCAGCCAATGGCAATAAGTGCATAAATACCCCCCAGAGCCAGGCCGTTAATAATCTGTTGAAGGAGCAGCATCGGAGAGCTACTCATAAAGCATAAATTTGCCGTCTTTGACGGTAATTGTTAGATAGGGGCGCACCCAATCACCTGCTGAATTAAAGGTCACTGCACCGGTAATCCCTTTGTAATTTGTAGCAGCCATCGCCTCACGAATATTTTCACGGGTAACTGCTCCTTTTTCTGCCGCCTTTTCCATCGCCTTGGAAAGCACCATCATTTGATCATATCCAAGTGCTGCAAAGGTGTCCGGTTCCATGTTGAATCTTGCCTGATACTTCTCTACGAAGGATCGCACTGCCGGATCAGGATTAGTAGTAACAAAAGCCCCTAAAAATATCGCTCCTTCAGCCGCTTTACCAGCTATCTCTACAAATTTAGGACTATAAAACCCCGTACCGCCTATAACGGGAATGGTCAAACCCATTTCGCGGGCCTGTTTAGCAATCAACCCGCCATCAGTATAGGTTCCGGCTACTGCCAAGGCATCCACTTCCTGCGACTTAACAACCGTAAGCAGCGCCGAATAATCTTTGTCAGTTGCCAAATAGGCCTGATTGGATACTACTGCTACATTGTGTTTTTTTAATTGCTCTTCAATAGCAGTTGCCAAACCCTTGCCATAATCATTATTGGGATACAAAATTGCTACTTTCCTTGCTTGTACCTTCTGTCCAATAAGATCGGCCATTAAGATCCCCACTTGTGCATCTTGAACTGCCATACGGAAGAAATAAGGGCTCATGCCGCTAAGTTTAGCAGTACTGGAGGAGACTACCGAATGAGGCAGCTTGGCCTTATCGGTAATTGGCACCATCGCCAGTGTATTAGAACTCAAACAGGAACCGACAATCGCCATGACATTTTTCTGATCGGCATACTTTTGCGCTCCTGCAGCTGCCTGTTTGGGGTCACCTGCATCATCATGGAAAAGCACATCAACCTGCTGTCCTTTAATGCCGCCCGCTTTATTAATTTCATCTCTAGCCAGCTCCAGACCATTTTTATGACTGACACCATAGGTGGCGCTATCTCCCGACAGTGGATTCACCATGGCAATAACCAGATTTCCCTTGCCCCCCGTAGTAGCTGTTCCTGCGCCGCCGCATCCGGTAGCAGCCAGTGCCAGAGCAACTGTCACCACTACAGCTAATCGTTGAAATGAGTTTGCCAAGCACCTTCCCCTCCTAACTTTTCCATCCGCATTGTCCTAAACTATATGCTGCCATTCATCAGCATATGCAAAAAGACCGTCTCCTTGCCCAAAGGCATTTAGAGACGGTTGCATTACGGTTAATCGTCTTATGATAATGGACGTTGCAAATTCCAGTTAAACCACAGATCTCCCTGCCCGCATTGCTGCCAGCCTTGCTCGGTTAATTTGGCTGTAAAGGCATCAAAAGCAGCTTTGTGTTTTTTTGTTTTTTTTATTCGGTCCTGTAGTATTGAATTTTTCCAAATCAAACTTGGCAGACTTTGCAGCCACATATTCACCCTCTTGCCCTAGTGCCAGGATTTGAAACTGTGCCGTTTCTTTTGGGAAAATACCCCATTTTTCTTCGACGATTGCATAAATAATTTCACCGGTTTCCCAATTCATGTCATTACCTCCCTATCCATTTACGCCAGAGAAAGATGGACATATCCAACACTTCACAGATAACAACAATCGCCATGGCTATCGCCACCAGTACCCGCTCCAGCATGGAAATTCCCTCCTAATGAATCCACGACCGTATAACAGGAACGAAATACGGATCATAGATAAAGTGCAAAAACAAGAATAACAACAGACCTACTATAGCGCCTACGACTGAACCGTTAATCCGTATCCAGGCTAAATCATCACCGACTTTATCTTCAATAAACCGGCTAATATCCTGATCGGAATAGGTAGATAAGGCATCGCGGGCAACTGCACCAATGAAAGAATGTTCTCTTTCGATAATGTTAAATAAAGCCTGCCGCAAGCGGACATCCAGCCAATCTTGCATTTTTTCATCATTTTTGAAAATGCTCCAATAGGTTTTTGCCTGACTAAGCCCCCATACAAGCAGCGGCGAATGATATAAACCCTTCTTGCCGGTCAATTGCTCGGTATCAAGCACCGTCTCAACAAAACGTCCTACCAACTGTTCAAGAGGCAGACGGATTACTACCTGCTGTTTCCATTCCTCTAACGTCTGTGCTAATTGTTGGTCCTGTTCCAGTTTTTCCAGAAAATCAAACATTCTTTTACGCGCCCAGCGACGTACCGGATGCCGTGGTGATTGCAAGCGTATTAGCGTTGCCGTCACATCTTGCTGCAAAGCCTTAGACAGTTCCACCAGATTTAAGCTATCCGTTTGTTCACCAAGCCAGACGGCTAATTTACCAGCCGGTTTTTTCATGACCTGCCGTTGATAGCTTTTCAGATAACGATATATCGTTTTGCTGCTTTTATCTTGGTTAACCAGCTCAATTAATTCATCCAGCAGTATGCGCAGCAGTTGCTCATCTTTGCCTTCAGCCAACGCCCAGCGGCCCAGACTTTTAATCTGCCGGTTAAAAGAGGTGCGGTTAGCCTGTTCCTTACATATTGTCGTAAGATAGGCCGCCAATTCTCCCTTATCTAAGCGGTTTAAAATATGTTCCATATAACTGGCTACCAGATTGGTGAATACCTGCTTACCCCGGTCACTATCGACCCATTGGATAAGGTATTGGGTAATGCGGACTTTTACCAGCTTGTTTCGCACTAACTCGGCACTGAGCAACTCTTGCTCAATCATGCTGACAATCGCTTCGATCGTTTTCTCCCGGTTACGCGGAATAAGCGCAGTGTGCCACGGTATACCCAAAGGTTTTTCAAACAAAGCGGTAACAGCAAACCAGTCAGCCAACCCACCTACCAGCGAGGCTTCGGTAACGTGAAACAACAAATCGATCCAAAAACTATTGCCATAACTATATTTTAAACCAGCCGCCATGCCAAAACAGAGAAATACAAAAAGCAGCACGCGGTTGGCAATTATGCGGTAGCGCATCTTCCCACCTCACCACAACCAGTAAGTTGCACCATAAATAATCATTCCCAGCAATCCACCGACCACTGAACCATTTATACGGATCATTTGCAAGTCATCTCCTGCCTTATCTTCGATAAAAGCCACCAGTTCATCATTGGTAAATTGCTGTAACCGTTCTAATACCAAGCCCCCGATTTCACCGTGGCGATTATCCAGCCAAGCAGTCAGTGCCTCTTTTACCTGACTGTCTACCTGCTGCTGCAACTGGTCATTATGACTAAAATCCTCTATCCACTGGTCGACTTTACTGTGGATGAGAAATTCCAGCCGGTGTTCCAGCAACTCTCCTTCATCAGGATGATAAAACTGATTGATTAAGGCAATACACCTATCCCGCAATTTCCAATGAACCGCCAGCTGTTCTTTTTTCCACGCTTCAACTGTTTGTTGCAACTGTTCGTCAGTTTTTAGGTTTTCTACCAAACTAAGCAGCCACGTTTGTAATTTCCCCCGCAGCGGATGGGACGGCTCTTTTAGCTGTTCTAATAGCTCCACTAAACGATGCTGTATGATAGTTCCAAAGCGCAGCGGAGTGAAGTGCATGACCTGCTCCACTAACTTATTAAAGAATTTCCGCCTTGCTAACCCCCGCTCATAGGTAGACTGGGCTTCAAGAAACAGATCGCCCAATAGCCGCGGTGTTTGCTCTTTCTTTGCCAGCCGGATGGCTTCATCTAATATAAAAGTTACTATTTTTTCTCCATAACCCCAGTGAAGGGACCATTCAATGCCAACTGCTAACAGGGGAGCCAGTTTAATAGCAGCCCCCTCTTTGTGCAGTATCAGTTCTAGCGTACGGCCCAATTCATCGGCATCTACCGATTGAATAAACTGTTTGCCTGCTGCATCCAAAATAGTCTTAACCTCTTGCTTGCCACCATGGTCCACTAAATAATGCAACAAAAGATCAGCTACAGAATACCGGTTCAGCGTTTGCTTAATATTAGTGGTGGTTAACAGTTCTTTTTCTACCATGTGAGCCATAATCTGGAATATTTTTTCCCGGTTGCGGGGAATAAGGGCCGTGCGATAGGAAAATCCTAACGGCTTGCGGAACAGGGCAGTTACCGCAAACCAGTCTGCCAAGGCGCCAACCATGGCCGCCCCACAGGTACTGGATATCAAACCGCCAGTGAAAGTGCCGTTAAAGGGATAGCTTATTAGATAGCCTGCCGTTACGGCAGCAAGTGCCCAGTTAGCTTTGTGGCGATTAGCCATGGTGTCACCTCCTTAACTTATGCTAGTTATTGTATTCGTTATGTTTGCTGCCAAACCCTTGTATTACTCTTTCGTCTGCTAGCATTGCCGAATACTCGCTAGCAATATATCTTATGTATCCATGAATTAAGGTGTTCATTCCATAACTTTTTACTCCAATAAATAAAAAAAGCAGCCAAAGCGGTCCTCTCTCGGCTAACTATCCTCTTGCCTTGATCTATATGGCCTGGCAGACTCAATAGAAAAAAGCACGGCTTGTCCTTTTGTCATCGCCACAAAAGGACCAAAAAGGCTAGGCCTGGTCTTGCAAAAAGGCTTGGAAAGCGGTCAGCTTACTAAAATCCATAAAACTCGCTTCGCTCAAACAAATGGATTTCTTAACGTAAGCTGACCGCTTTCCATC
>Ga0366774_1052_pt1 | contig 19805 bp, 17 predicted proteins | sample BONcelHN113001D9_FD_207068 | JGI IMG/M metagenome (GOLD analysis project Ga0366774, IMG submission 207068) | Enriched cells from coal bed in the Powder River Basin, Montana, United States - BONCAT cells N11 rep2 HSBNCT.N11.300.1.D9 ...
AACCGGCGAAAGAAAGGCAAAGCTGGAACCGAGATAAGCAGGGATTTTTCCTTTGCAGATAAATAGGTATAAAAGAGTGCCTATGCCGTTCATTAGGAGAATAGTAGCGGGGTTTACCTTAAATAAAATGGGAACAAGAACAGTAGCTCCAAACATAGCGAACAGATGCTGCAAGCTTAGCGGCAGCGTTTGCAGGATAGGCAGTTTTTCTTCTACTTGAATAATTCTTCGGCTGCTCATAATGATCCTCCCTTTTTCTTTCCACACATATAATCTAAAATACTTGACTATGTATGCGGCGTTACTCAATAATAAAAGCCCCTTACCGGAGTAAGAGGCTGAAGGTCCAATATGGCCACAAAAATACAGAGGCCGCCTATTGTGTACCTTCCTAGTCTCTCCGGACTAATTTAAAGGTTAGTTTTCCCTTAAAGATTATCACAAAACCGTTAGTTTTGTCCATATTTTTTTTATTAAGCAATTAAATAGCAATTTTTACTAGGCATACGAAAATCTTTTGAGTACAATAAGAGATAGGGTTAATAACAGGAGGATACTATGGCAAAAAAATTAAGCGGATCACGAGATAATCGATCGAATAAAGATAATGACGGACAAATACAAGCAGGAGTTCATTATATACGTCATGCAGTGCAAGAAGAGCGCTGGAAGCATGAACATGAATATAACCTTGCAATTGAAGAGCAGCTGGCTGGAATGAGCAAGCTGTCTTATGAACCTGTTGATTATCAGCCATTACTTGAACGACAAAATTTTATCGAAAGAAGTATTCCGAGTTTTGATCATTTGCCTATAGAGGCTAAACTGAAAGTGGAAGAAAGTTTCATTACTCCTCTGGCAATTAAAGGAGGAGGCTTGGTCATCGGGGTAATTGCAATGCTGCTTAGCAGTAGCAACGCGCTATTTTTAGGGGCAACATTTGTTGTTAACGCAGCTCTGGCAGTTTCCATATACTTGACTGCGCAAGAGCGGCAGAAAGCTATTAAAACCGCAGTCGCCAATGCTGAAATAGAAGCTGAGAATCGACTGAATGCTATTATGCAACAGATTGATACGGAACGTACTGAACATGACAAAAAAGAAGATGAACGGATTGGTGCGATAGAAAGGTTGCTGGCTGGCGAACGGTCAGCCATATTAGCGCGCCTGGATGAGGTTTTATCCAAACTTACCATGCCATCACCAATTGAACTCAATATTGATATCTTAAATAATATATTGCTAGTAAGAATCTGGTTACCTGACAAATTAGTAATTCCGGCACATACCTCCAGTTTGTCAACTGGCGGAAGAGTTCGTTATGAACAAAAAGAGCCAAGGCAAATAAATAAACAGTACATTGAGCTTTGTGCAGCAATCGTCATTCAAGTCATCGCGATTATTTATGAAAATATACCTTCTCTTGACCGGAGTTACTTCCAGGGGTACAGTAAAGGCGAAACACAGGATGAGTGTTTAATTGATTTAATTGTAGACAAGGATCTTGTAGCAACAATTTGTCGGTCTAATTCTGGACTAGCTGCCGTTCGTGCTGCGAATGGACAGTTAAATTGCGATACTAACTTAGTTTTTGAACCAGTCAAACCTAGCGTGCCAGAAGGTTGGTCGGATGATAAACTACAATTAATACATGGCTTAAAGGTGCGAATTTATAAATAGACATTATTCTTTAAAAAAAATTCGTAAGAAATTTTTCTCATATTAGAGGAATTTTAAATTAAATACCAAATATACTAATACAATGCTAATCATTTCCAATAATTAAGGAGGACTATCATGAAATTTGCTGAGGTTATGAAAACTGATGACTGGAAAACAGAAAAGCACGTACCGGTGATTGACTGTCCAGATACAGTTAAGGCAGGTGCGAAGGTGGCTGTTGAAGTAGGCGTCGGCAATGAAATTGCTCATCCTAACACTACTGAGCATCACATCCGCTGGATCAAGCTCTATTTCATGCCGGAGAATGGAAAATTTGCTTATGAGTTGGCTAATTTTGATTTCGCAGCTCATGGCGAATCAGTTGAAGGGGCTAATAAAGGACCTGCTTATACCGAGCCTTTTGGCAAAGCTTTAGTTAAACTTACCTCATCAGGTACTTTACTGGTGACAGCTTACTGCAACATTCACGGAATCTGGGAAAACTCCAAGAAGATTGTAGTTGAAGCATAGAAAAGCTAGTTGTGCCCCGGTGATAACCGGGGCATTTTTACATCCTCAGATAGTTGGAAATTGTTGGAACTTGACGAACGAAATTAATATAATGAGCAATTTTATACATTTATGTCTATTACAAGGAGGATATTGTCTCTCCCCAGAGAATAGTAAGTAAAGAACTAGAATCTATTGGATGAGGAGATGCGATGTGTCTTTAGTTGTAAAAAAATTTGGCGGCAGTTCGGTGGCAACACCGGAAAAGATAAAAGCAGTAGCCGCAAGAGTGTTGCGGGAAAAGAAACCCGAAGATCAAATAGTAATTGTTGTATCGGCAATGGGGGATACAACAGATGAGCTAATTAGCTTGGCAAAAGCGATAACCGGTAAATCCTATGGCCGGGAAATGGATATGCTTTTATCTACTGGCGAGCAGGTTTCTATTGCTTTATTAGCGATGGCTTTTTCGGAAATGGGAAAACCAGCAATTTCACTTACTGGTTTTCAAGCTGGTATTTGTACTAGCGCCACTTACGGTAAAGGGCGAATCAATGGGATAGAGCCACAACGTGTATTAACTGAACTGGAACAGGGGAAAATTGTCGTTGTAGCCGGTTTTCAAGGGATAACAGCCGGCGGCGATATTACTACATTGGGGCGTGGTGGGTCAGATACGACTGCAGTAGCGCTTGCCGGTGCCATTAGGGCAGATGTTTGTGAAATTCTTACAGATGTAGAAGGTGTATATTCTGCAGATCCACGAATTGTTGCTAATGCAAAAAAAATGCAGGAAATTACGTATAATGAAATGCTTGAAATGGCTCGGTTAGGAGCGCTGGTTATGCAACCCCGGTCGGTGGAAATGGGAAAGCATTATAATGTACCTATTCACGTTCGCTCTACTTTTACAGAAAAAACTGGGACAATCATCAGGGAGGAATATACAATGGAAGAACGGGAATTTATTATTCGTGGAGTAACGCATGATACAAATGTAGTGAAAATTGCTATACTGGGTGTCCCCGACCGTCCAGGAATAGCATACAAAATCTTTTCAGCGCTGGCTGATGCTAATATTGATGTGGATATGATTGTCCAGAGTATCCGCAGCGCAGATAAAAATATTAATGATATTGTCTTTACGATTACTAAGCCTGACTTAGCGCAAGCAAAAGAAATCCTTGAAGGAATTGCCCGGGAAATGGATATTCTCGATGTGGTTATAAAAGAAAATGTAGCCAAAGTTTCGGTTGTTGGTGCCGGTATGCTTGGGAGCCCTGGAATTGCAGCTTCTATGTTTGGCGCATTAGGGGATGCCGGGATTAATATTGAAGTTATTAGTACTTCCGAAATTAGTATTTCTTGCTTAATTGATGGTGAACAGGTCCGTGATGCCGTAAATGCCATCCATAAGAAGTTTTTCCCTGAATAAGTTTACTAAAGAATAATAGAAAAAGCAGATTGTTTCATCATGCTTAGGCTTGATGGACCAATCTGTTTTTTATTACCCAATTATTGACAATTCTTAGAAAGGTTAAAGCCACAGGAGTTTTACTATATACATAGAATTATGTTAACAACATAAATTTATGTATGCACCTACTATGTAGTACCCTTGTTATTATGAATTTTTCCTACATATTCGTGGCAGGGTAATGGATAGCGAGCGGGATTTGAGGAGGAAAAAGAGAAATGAGAAGACCGGTTGCCGCTGCCCTAGTAGCGGCTATGACATTAATCACTGTTCCAACCTTCGCCACTCCTCTAAATTCTGATGCTACCAAAGAATTGTATTTTGGCGAGAAAGCAGCTGCCGTAGACGTTAATTTCGGACGTCAGCCACTTATTATTGGTGAAGGTATGTTTATCGATATTAATGGCGTTAAAGGCGTGTATGTTGGGGCGAACAAAAGCCGGTTTCACGCCATAGGTTTTGTTGGGCAGCCCAGTGAAGAAAGTGTTGCCCTTAACACGGTTGCTCTTGATATCGGCGCCACAGTATCAGGTGTGGATGTTGGTGTTGGTTACTTAAAAGTGAATGATATTGACGACAACAAATATTGGTCTTTTAACGCCGGTACGAAAGTGACTAACAATGTTACTTTATCCGGCTCCTATATGAAGAATGACAATTCCACTGCCAATGGTTATCTGGTCAAAGCGACCTTTGGCAGTATTGCTCAAAAAGGTGATGTTAACTATGCCGTATCTTATCGTGACGTTGAAAACCGGGCTGTTGATACAAATTGGGTGAATACAGAAGCTTATGCCAACTCAAAAGGTTTTCGGGCTGCTGCTAATTATAAGGTTACCGATAATGGTACTTTGAGCTTATATCAGGATTTTACCACACAGCACGATGATGAGACTGTAAAACCTAATCAATTCCGGGCAGAATTCAATGTGATTTTTTAATTCACCAAAATTTACATGGAATTGAATTCTGCTAAAACTGCCATTCTATTAATGGACCCAAAATAAATAAAATTCACGGAGGTGTTCTTCATGTCAAGGAGCAGAAAACCTGTGAATCCTGCCGCTCAACAGGCACTTGAACAACTAAAACTTGAAACCGCAGCTGAAATTGGTTTGTCAGATTACAAGAATCAGTACAAAGGTGCATTGACTTCTGCTGATAACGGACGCGTAGGTGGTCATATGGTCCGTAAGATGATCGAAGCTCAAGAGCAGAAGTTCTCTGGTGGAACTACTCAAAGCAATAGCGGTACTTTAACTGCTAAATATGATGCTAATAAAAAATCCTAATTGTAAATGAAACACAGCAAAAGCAGGCCAATTGGCCTGCTTTTGCTGTGTTTCAAGCAGGATTTACTTAATTTGTCCAGAATAAGTAACAATATTTGGGATAAGGAGGCAGTGGTGGATATGCCGAAAAAGTGGTTAACAGAAATGGAAGCACTTGAATATTTAACGAGGCATAATGAAGGACGGCTGGCTACTTGTGATGCAGATGGCCAACCTTATATCACGCCTCTGAATTATCTGTTTTATAAAGGAAAAATCTATATTCATTGCGCACATAAAGGAAAAAAACTTGATAATATCGCTTATAATTCCAAAGTTTGTTTTGAAGTTAGCCAGACAGATAAATTGGTATTTGGAGCTACTGCCTGTAAATGCAGTACTCGTTTTACGTCGGTACTGGCTTTTGGAACAGCAACAGTTATAGCTGATGTTCAAGATAAGGCAGCGCTGCTTAATGCTTTTACCGCTCACTTTGCAGGAGGCCGGGAGTTTGAGCCCATTAGCCTGCAGGCTGCACAGAGCTGTACTGTGGTGGCGATTACTATTCATGAGGTAACAGGAAAATGCAATGTCGATCCTGAGTAATGTTTATAGCAATTTTTAACATGGTTACACTAGTTGTTGTTAACTGTACAAAAGGAGTGTTATCATTTTGGAGACGGTTTTAATCAAAAATTTAGGCGATCATGTAGGTCAGCACGTTACCGTTCAAGGTTGGTTGTACAATCGGCGATCTTCAGGAAAAATTCAGTTTCTGATTGTCCGTGACGGTAGTGGTTTAGTGCAAGGTGTCATGGTGAAGAAAGAAGTAACTCCCGAGCTATATGCGGCGGCACAAACACTTACCCAGGAAAGTTCCTTAAAAATGACCGGCCTTGTTACGGAAGAACCACGTGCAATGGGCGGCTATGAAATGCAGATAACCGGGGTCGAGATAGTCGCAATTGCTGAAGAGTATCCCATTACTCACAAAGAGCATGGCGTCGATTTTCTGGCTGAACGCCGCCATCTTTGGATTCGTACACCCAGGCAAGTTGCAATATTACGCATCCGTTCGGAAATTGAACAAGCGTTGCGGGATTTCTTCTATCAACATGATTTTGTTTTAGCTGATGCACCAATTATAACACCTGCCGCTTGTGAAGGTACGACAAACCTATTTGAGCTGGATTATCATGGTGATAAAGGGTATCTGTCCCAGAGCGGGCAACTCTATAATGAAGCGACTGCTTTGGCATTAGGGCGTATTTATTGCTTTGGCCCGACTTTCCGGGCGGAAAAGTCAAAAACCCGCCGTCATTTGCTGGAATTTTGGATGGTTGAAGCCGAAATGGCCTATTTTGATGTAGATGCTAATATGAAGCTGCAAGAAGAAATGGTCTATTTTGTTATTCAACGGATATTGAAGAAATGTGCTAATGAGTTACAAACGTTAGGTCGTGATGTTGCTAAACTGGAGGCTGTTACCTTGCCTTTTCCGCGCATTAGTTATACTGATGCAGTAGAGATTCTGAAAAAGGCTGGTGAAGAGTTTCAGTGGGGTGATGACTTTGGTGCACCGCATGAAACCATTATATCCAATCATTTTAATGCACCGGTATTTGTACACCGTTACCCAACAGCAATTAAAGCCTTTTATATGAAACCCGACCCTCTTGACGCTACCGTTGTTCTTGGCGCTGATTTATTGGCTCCGGAAGGATATGGCGAGATAATCGGTGGTGGACAGCGTATTGATGACTTGGAGCTGCTTAACCAGCGTTTAAAAGAGCATAAATTACCGGCAGAGGCTTTTGAATGGTATCTTGATTTGCGCCGTTATGGCTCGGTGCCACACTCCGGGTTTGGTCTTGGACTGGAACGGACAGTTGCGTGGCTTTGTGGGCTTGATCACATCCGTGAGACAATACCTTTTCCACGCCTGCTGCATAAGATGTATCCCTAGGCAACTATTTTTAGCCAATAGTAAAAAGAGCTAATATGGGAGGAAGAAAATGATGACTACAAGTATAGCTGCTTCACATGCTAAAGGAAAATTTGCAACTGATAAAATTTTTGGTGCCAGTGGGGCTGCCAATAAAGCAGTCCAAGAGGTTGGTAAAGAAAAGGTCACTAATGCTACCATTGGTGCTTTGCTTGATGATAATGAAAAGTTGGTTTGCCTTCCGACAGTAGAAAAAGTATGGCGTGAGCTTCCTATAAATGAGGTAATCAATTATGCACCCATAGCTGGATTACCTGAATATTTGGAGGCTGCCATTAATTTGTCATTTGCCGATAATCGTCCTGAAGCCTATATTAAGGCAATTGCCACTTCCGGTGGGTCCGGTGTTATTCATCATACCGTATGGAACTACACGGAAATCGGTGATACAATTCTGACCTCTGACTGGTACTGGGGACCATATAAGGTATTGTGCGAAGATGCCCTGCGTAAATTAGATACATATACGCTTTTTGATGAAAAACAAAATTTTAACATCCAATCATTTGAAAACAAGGTTAAAGCCTTATTGGACAAACAGAATAACCTGGTGGTTCTGTTAAATACGCCTGCTCACAATCCAACCGGCTATAGTCTGACTGACGGCGAATGGGACAAAGTGATTGACTTGTGTAAAGAATGTGCAACTGATGAAAGCAAACGCATTATCCTATTAATTGATATAGCCTATTTAGACTATGCCGGTGAGAAAAATGCCAGCCGGGCATTTTTGAAAAAATTAAGCAATTTACCGGCAAACGTGTTGGCTATTTTGGCATTCAGTATGTCAAAGGGCTATACTATGTATGGCCAGCGCACCGGTGCCATGATTGGCGTATCTTCCAGCCAACAGGTTATAAAAGAGTTTGAAGATATTAACCAATATACCAGCCGGGCCACCTGGTCAAATATTAATCGTGGCTGCATGCGGTTGTTGTCCAATATATATCATGATCAGACGTTACAGACGCAGATGGAGCAAGAACGGGAAGGGTATTATAAGCTGATTCATCAACGGGCCAGCATCTTTACAAAAGAATCAGCAGCAGCCAATCTGTACATGCTGCCCTATGTAGCTGGATTTTTCATCACTGTACCGGCCAATAATCCTGATGCCGTATGCGATAAATTACATGATGATTATATCTATGCTGTTCCACTGGGAAAAGGAATCCGCATAGCAGTTTGCGCTGTACCGCAAAGTAAAATGCTTGGCATGGCTGGTAAAGTAGCTGCTGCCATAGCAGCCGTTGGTAAATAATACTTTTGTTTTTGCATTAGCCTCTTTTATGTTTTTGGAGATACTATCTTCAAAAGGAGGCGATGCAATAGTGGGATATAAAAAGAAAAATTGTCTGGATGATACGACATGGGAATTTCCCCGTGCCGGCTTTTGGTTAGTGCATATATTCGGGTCATTATTCATTTTTATGTTAGGAGCACGGTTTGCCGCTCGCCGTATTCCTGTGCTTCCGATGATGGCCTTCCGGTTGCTTCGAATGATTCGTGAGCGGTAGCAACAGCTTTGATGGGAAAGAGCGATGTTTGATCGCTCTTTCTTTTTTTACGGATAAATGCAGCTACCTCTTCGTATATATTTATACCGCTTTTGGGGAATTACAAGAATGGAGATGGAGGTTGAAAAATGAAGGAGCAGATTGCCATTCAATTAAAGACAGGTGAGATTCACCAATTTCCGAAAGGCAGTACTCTGCTGGAAATAAGCCGGGCAGTTGGTAGTCAATCTCAATCACCTATTGTTGCAGCCAAAGTTAATAATGACGTCCGTGACTTGCAAAGTTCGCTTGAAGCAGATGCTATCGTTGAATTTCTTGATCTGACCTCAGAAGAGGGGATTAAGGTATATCAAAGAAGCCTGACTTTTGTGCTGATTGTTGCAGCGGCTGAACTATTCCCTGACGGAGAGATAACTGTTGAGCATTCACTTAGTAAGGGGCTATACTGTGAGTTGCATCATAAGCAGGAAGTTACGGCTGCCGATATTGCCTCTCTTGAGCAGCGTATGCGAGAAATTGTGGAGGAAAACCGGCCAATTACCCGTACTAAATTGCCATTAGAAGAAGCTGTAAAGCTGTTTGCATCTGCTGGCCAAATGGAAAAAGTCAAGCTATTGTGCCAGCTGGATCGAGAGCAAGTAAGTCTCTATTATTGCGGCCCTATTTTTGAGTACTTTTATGGTACTATGGCTCCTAGTACAGGATATTTAAAACATTTTGAACTTCGTTTTTATCCTCCCGGCCTGTTGCTGCGTTTCCCGGAAAAAGAGAATCCTGCTGCTTTACCTCCCTTTGTTGAATTACCCAAATTAGCTAAAGTTTTTCTGGAAGCTGAGCAATGGGGAAAGATCATGCAGTGTGGTTATGTGGGAGATTTGAATGAGTATATTGACGAAGGAAATCTTACGACAATAATCCGCGTGGCCGAAGCCCTCCACGAAAAAAAGATCGCTCAAATAGCAGATTTTATAGCCGAGCATCGCAAAGAAGTCCGGGTGATTTTGGTAGCTGGCCCATCCTCTTCAGGAAAAACTACATTTGCTCAACGGCTGACTATTCAGCTTAGAGTCAATGGTGTTCGCCCAGTTCCCATCTCGCTCGATGATTACTTTGTTGATCGGGACTTTACGCCACGCGATGAAAAAGGCAATTATGATTTTGAGGCGATTGAAGCAATTGATCTGGAGTTGTTTAATGAACACCTGACTCGCTTGCTGCAGGGCGAAGAAGTGAAGATACCTTCTTATAATTTTATGACCGGCCAGCGTGAATACAGGGGGCATATCATAAAGATTGATAAAGAACAGCCTTTAATCATTGAAGGAATTCATGGTTTAAATGAACGCCTTACGGCAGCCATAGCAAAAGAACATAAGGTAAAGATCTATGTGAGTGCCTTAACGCAATTGTCAATCGATAATCATAACCGGATTCCTACTACTGATGCGCGGCTGCTAAGGCGTATTGTACGAGATAGCCAATTCCGTTCGCAAGACGCTCTAAAGACTCTGCGAATGTGGCCTTCGGTAAGACGAGGAGAGGAACGCAATATTTTTCCATTCCAAGAGGAAGCTGATATTATGTTTAATTCAGCACTGATTTACGAGCTGGCAATATTGAAAAAATATGCAATACCCTTATTGGAAAAGGTTGATCCCAATGAAACGGTATATTCGGAAGCACAACGCATGCTAAACTTTTTAGCTTATTTTAAGTCTGCCGTCGATGATCAAATCCCGCCTAATTCTATTTTACGGGAATTTGTTGGAGATTCTTGTTTTTATTAAAGTATAAAGGCCCTCAGGCAATATTATGCCTGAGGGCCTTTAGTTATCTTACCTGCGATTGTTCTCAAAGAAGGTTAAGGCTACTTCCGGGAAAACTGCATAAGACAGCACATCCTCAGTTGTAGCATTGGGGAAGCCTTTGTCGGCTAATTCCTGGCGGAATTTCTCCATTTGCGGTGCAATGTCGTCAGCAGGACGGTGGGTAATAACCGGATCATCGCCAATAATCAATTTAAGTAATTCCGGATCAATTGGTGCAGGTGTACGGCCATATTTGCCGCGGGCCAAGTCTTTTACTTCCCTGGGAACAACTTTGTAACGGCCAAGCATGACATTAAAGGCTGCCATAGAGCCAATAATTTGGCTAGTAGGAGTAACTAGTGAAGGGTAACCCAAATCTGCCCGGACACGAGGCATTTCTTCGAGCAGTTCAGGATATTTATCAGCCATACCTTGTTCTTTGAGCTGATTGAGCAAGTTGGATAACATGCCGCCGGGAATTTGGAAAGTAAGTACTTTGGTATCAATATCCATGGCGGTATTGAGCTTAAAAGTTTCAGCAAGTTGTTTTTTGACATTACGGAAATGGTCAGCAATGGGATATAGTGCTTCTTTTTTCAGACCAGTATCCCGTTCCTGTCCTTCGAGTGCGGCAATAAGCGCTTCAGTGGCTGGCTGAGAAGTGCCTAAGGCAAAAGGTGATAAAGCACAATCGACGATATCCACACCTGCTTCTATGGCTTTGAGGTAGGTCATAGAGGCCATGCCGCTGGTATAGTGAGTATGCAGATGAATAGGAACAGTAATTTCCGATTTGAGTTTTTTTACCAAATCATAAGCGTCATACGGCGCCAGCAAGCCAGCCATATCTTTAATACAGACAGAGTCGGCACCGAGAGCTACCAAATCACGGGCTACTTGCAGGAAGGTTTCATTGGTATGGTAGGGACTGATGGTATAAACAAAAGCGCCTTCAACATGAGCGCCTGCCTGTTTGGCTGCCCGCATAGATACTTCCAGGTTACGAACATCATTTAAAGCATCAAAGATACGAATGACCCGAACGCCATTGTCGACGGCCCGATTGACAAATTCCGTGACAACATCGTCAGCGTAATGATTATAGCCTAGAACATTTTGGCCTCGGAGCAGCATTTGGATAGGTGTTTTGGGCAGGTGTTTACGCAATATCCGTAATCGTTCCCAAGGATCTTCGTTCAAAAAGCGCAGGCAGCTGTCAAAAGTAGCGCCACCCCAAGCTTCTAGTGCCCAAAAGCCAATATCATCAAGTTGTTCCAGGATAGGCACCATATCGGAAATACGCATACGAGTGGCTGCTAAGGATTGATGGCCATCTCTCAGCACTGTTTCCACAATTTTTACGGGATGCTGATTTGTCATCAGTAGTAGTCCCTCCTTAAGTAGTATATTTCCATAATAACAAATTTTACTAGAATTGGCACTGGAAATCTATTTTAATTTGCGAGCTAATAAAGTTGCCATCGTACTTTCGCCGGTTAACTCTGGCAGTTCTTCACCCTTGCTTTGGCCTAATCGTACTAAAATAGAATACACTTGCGGGTTTTCCACAGGTGTATGGGCATGAGAAGCATTACCGTATAGATTGACCTGGTTAGTACCTTCTTCAGTAGGGATAATACGGCCAGGGCCGCCAACACACCCTCCTTTGCAGGCCATACCTTCGATAAAATTAGCATTAATCTGTCCCTGGCGAATATTTTCCATTGCTTTTTGACAGTCCGGTATACCATCCACCCGCAATGGAGAGAAGTTCTCGGCTCGCCGGGGAACCAATTTTTCCAGTGTGGCGCCAACTGCTGCACTGACACCACCGGTACGTGCATAAAGGCGGCCTCCCCAGGAAGCCTGTCCATTTTCTTCATCAGGCTGGTCAGCAGGATTAATGCCGGCTGCTTCAAAAATAGTAGCTAGTTCCTGAAAGGTCAGCACAAAATCAATAGCCCCTTTGAGATCAGGTAACTGAGCTTCTGTTTTTTTGGCTATGCACGGTCCAATAAATACTACTTTGGCTTCAGGCTCAAGCGCCTTTATTACTCGTCCGGAAGCAACCATCGGTGAAACGGAAGGGGAGATATGTTCTAGCAAATCGGGGAACTTAGTTTCAATTAATTTAATCCAGATTGGACAGCAACAACTGGTAATTAGAAAATCGGTGCTGTCCTTTACATGATGATCAAACTCGAAGGCTTCTTTAATTGTAATTAGGTCAGCATAAAGTGCCGTTTCCACCATTTCAATAAAGCCCAGCTTAAGTAAAGCGGAACGCAGCTTTCCCGGAGTGACGTTAGGGCCAAATTGTCCGGCAAAGGCCGGTGCAATGGAAGCATAGACCGGATGACTCTTTTGGCGCAGCAATTCAATGAGTGGGACAAACTGTGATTTTTGGGCCAGAGCTCCAAAAGAACAGGCTTCCACGCAATAACCATCGCCAAGGCACTTAGTATGGTCAATTTTAAGAACGCCGAAATCGTCGTGGCTAATTGCCCGGACAGGGCAAATTTGTTCGCAGTGCCGTTCACTAGGATCACAGGAATGGCAGCCTGACGGATCTGCCACGACTATCGGTTCGTTGCCCATGAGTGCAAGTTCATCATTATCATTTAGCACATAATCAGACTGGTGCGGATTTAGACCCATGGCAATGCGAATTTGGTTGGCTACGTGAAGGCGGGTAGTCTCATCTTTAAACTCATTATGGACTAACCGGCAGATTTCTTCCCGATTTTCGAAGAGCTTACCTTCCCAAGCCGCTTTAGCTACTTGATATAAAATTCGGGGGCGTATATTAAGCGAAGCCGGTTGAGTAGACATAGTTCATCACCTCATAAATGGTAGATTCTTCTACTATAATTTATCCCTTTCGCAGGGTTTTCCTGCTATTAGGATTTTCCTGTTGCGGTTTTTGTCTCTTTTTGTTATTGTTAGTGAGGATTTACAGTAAACATGTATTTGAAGGAGGTTTAGTAGTGCACCAACAAGGACGTAATGATGAAACGAATCTGCGTCGTGACTTAGGACTTATTCCTGCAACTGCCCTTGTTGTCGGTATGGTAATTGGTTCCGGGATTTTCATGAAACCTGGCAAGGTAATTCTGGCTGCCGGTGATTCCACGCTGGGTTTGGCTGCGTGGGTTATTGGCGGCATTATTACATTGGCGGCAGGATTAACAATTGCCGAGTTAGGTGCTCAGATTCCCAAAACAGGCGGCTTATACGCATGCCTGGATGAAGTATATGGGAAATTCTGGGGATATCTTTTCGGCTGGGTACAGACTGTTATTTATGGGCCAGCTATTGTAGGGGCTTTAGGACTTTATTTCTCTTCTTTAGTAATTCCCTTTTTTGAGTACTCCGAAGAAGTTAAGATTCCCTTAGCGATTGGGACGATTCTTTTTCTTTCGGCGGTTAATTCCCTGGGAACTCGCTATGGCGGCATAATTCAATCAGTGGCCACTGCGGCAAAACTTATTCCTATTGTACTTATTGCCGCTTTTGGTTTATGGAAGGGAAACAGCCAAATTTTAGCTATGACAAGTGGTGTTACTGAGTCAGCAGGCATGGGAGCTGCTGTACTGGCTACTCTCTGGGCGTATGACGGCTGGATTGGTGTTGGTTTTGTAGCTGGAGAAATGAAAAATCCTGCTAAGCTATTACCGCGGGCTATTGTTATTGGCTTGGGAATTGTTATGGTAGCGTATATTGCTGTTAACTTGGCTGTTCTCCATGTCTTGCCGGCGGCAGAGATTGTTGCGCAAGGAAAATTGGCCGCCGGAGCGGCAGCCACGTGGTTATTTGGTGATTTTGGCGGCAAATTAATTAATATTGGTATTTTAGTGTCAATTTTTGGTACTCTTAATGGATATATTCTTACCTGCCCTCGTGTTCCTTATGCGATGGCTTTACGCAGGCAGCTTCCGGCTTCGACACTGCTTAGCCAGACGAATAGCCGTTTTGGCACTCCGCTTAATGCTATTATTATGCAGATCGTGTTGGCTATCTTATTTGTAACGTTAGGTGATCCCGATCGGCTGACGGATTTAGCTATGTTCATTATCTGGGGATTCTATATTCTTGGTTTTCTGGCAGTTTTTATCTTGCGCCGTAAGACGAGGGCTGAGAATCGTCCCTATAGCGTTCCCGCTTTTCCTTTTGTACCGGCCATTGCAATTGTCGGTTCGATTTATATTGTCATTAGTACCATTTTAAGTAATCCGGCAGATACGCTGTTGGCGCTGGGAATTACTGTTGCCGGAATACCGCTGTATTGGCTGCTTAATCGGTCTGGACAGCAAGGCGGTAGCTAAGGCAAGTAAATAGGATAGGTTTTAATATAAAAACAACACCCAGCAGCCGCACAGCCGATTGGGTGTTGTTTTTATTATAGGTAAAATTATTCGATATAAGCCTCTTTAAAGTAGAGGGTACCAAGTACAGAACGGATATAACCTTTTACACCTGGCTTAATAACCGATGGTCTGGTATAGAAATAAATGGGAGCAAACACAGCGTCATCAAATAAAAGTTTTTCGGCATCATGCAGGGCTTTTTGGCGCAATGCCAAATCTCCGGTAGATTTGGCGAAGGCAACAAGTTTATCATATTCGGGGTTTTTGTATTGAGCCTCATTGTTACCGCTGTCTGACATAAACATATCAAGAAAGGTCATAGGATCGGCATAATCACCAATCCAGCCGTTGCGGGCAATTTGATAAAAGCCTTTGTGACGATTATCGAGAAAAACTTTCCACTCCTGATTAGCTAGCACTACCGTTACGCCTAGTTGCTTTTTCCACATTTCCTGGACGGCTTCGGCAATTGCTTTATGCATTTCATTAGTATTATAAATAAGCGTAATTGGCGGCAGTCCTTTACCACCGGGATAACCGGCTTCAGCCAACAGTTGTTTGGCTGTTTCAATATCGTTATCCTTTAAAAAGTTACCACCTATCTGACGAAAATCAGCAGCTTTGCTGTCCTGCAGCCCAGGGGGAATCCAGCTTAAAGCCGCTTTTTGTTCGCCTTTCGTAATATTGTTTATAATTGCTTCGCGGTTAATTGCCAAACTGAAAGCTTTACGAACTTTAATGTTGTCAAAAGGTGGACTGGTAACATTAAAGGAGTAGAAGTAGGTGCCAAGAAAAGGTTTAATTACCAGCTTATTTTCTTTTTTAAGGCGGGAGAATTCAGTGGTAGGAGGATTATCGCCAATGTCGATTTGACCATTGTCAAACATGGCTAATTCAGTAGTACTGCTATCGGTAAGAAAGAATTCAAGCTTAGTTAGTTTTACTTTCCCGGCGTCCCAATAGTGTACATTTTTAATAAATTCAATTTTACTGTTATGAACCCAATTTGTTATTGCGAATGGTCCGTTGCTAATCATTGTTTTAACATCAGTCGCCCAGTTAGAGTTAGCTTCTACTGTTTTCTTATGTACGGGATAATACGTGTGAAAGGCTAGCAAGGTCAGGAAATAGGCGGTAGGATTTTCAAGAGTTACTTCCAATGTCCGGTCATCAAGGGCCTTAATACCAAGATCCTCTGCTTTTACTTGCCCTTTGTTAAAAGCTTCTCCGTTCTTTATGTAATACAATTGGTAAGCATATTCACTAGCTAAATCAGGGCTTAGTGCTGTAGTCCAGGAGTAAACAAAATCATGGGCGGTTACAGCATCTCCGTTCGACCATTTTGCATTAGAGCGAAGATAAAAAGTGTATTTTAGACCATCTGCAGATACATCCCACCGTTCTGCTACAGCCGGAACAGCAGTTTCTTTTGCATCCAGGGCTGTTAAGCCCTCAAATAGTTGTGCTTCGATAGTTGTATCAGGAGTACCGGTTGATTTGCGGGGGTCGAGTGTTCGCGGTTCAGCGCCAGCACTATAACGCAAAACCTTTTCCGACTGCTTGGCGGTATTGGATGGGGTACTGCAGCCAGCTAATAAGGATGCTGTAAGGAGTATTACCAGGGCAAGGGAGCAGCATTTTTTCCAGGTCATATAGACACCATTCCTTCCTATTTAAACCTTATTTGCCGGTGTAATCTTTGATATAATGATTGTATCATTTTTATTTCATACAGAGAGCGCAATCTCCTGTATTTATAACAAAAAAATCTTCCGTGCTTTGAACGGAAGATTTTTTTGCTTTGTATTGATGGCAAAAATACAAGCATTTCTACTGAAATATAGTCGCACTTATGACCCGGTTACGGCCTTGCTGCTTAGCCTGATATAAGGCTTTGTCAGCAATTGAAATGAGCTTTTCCATATCCGGTTGTTCCTGCACCAGGGCAGGATCATAAGTGGCGACACCCATACTAGCGGTTATACGGCCTGTAAAGGTGGACATATTATCGGGAAACTGAGTATCATCAACGGTATAACGCAGTTTTTCAGCAATACACATAGCCTCTGCGTTACTACATTCCGGCAAAATGATACTAAATTCTTCACCGCCATAGCGAGCTGGAAAGTCAATGCTGCGCACTCCATGGCGAAGAATTTCACCGATTTGGGCTAATAACTTATCTCCAATTAAGTGACCGTAAGTGTCGTTATAACTTTTAAATTTATCCAGATCAAACATAATGAGGCTGAGTGGACGCTGCAAGGAAGAGGCTCTGCGCAATTCAGTCCGCAAGAACATATCGAAGTTACGGCGGTTAGCCAGACCGGTTAACCCATCAGAAAGAGCCATAGCCTTAACTTGGTTATAGAGCTGTGCTTTTTCTAAGCCAAGTGCAATCTGCTGTGCCATGAGAGCCGGGAATCCGGGACGCTCTAAGCGCTCAGGAGAAACATAACGCTGCCAGCCGACAATAATTAACCCCAATAGGCGCTGATCTACTGATAAAGGTAAAATAATCAACTGCTTAATCAGCCCATCTTGACAATGTTCATTTAAGAATGGAAAAGCATCTGCCGAAACGGCAGCTGGTTTCTGAGCATCTACAATTGCTGCAATTTCAGCATATGCGCTTAATTCGATAATGTCTTGCTCACAATTTAGGCCAATAGAAGATTTTACGGTGAATAGACCTTGCTTACCATTGGTTAAAAGACCTAATCCGACATCCGCATTAAGCGCTTGCACGATGTGGCTCGTACATTCAGCAATAATCGTGTCAGTATCAATTGTTGAGGCGGCAGAATGAGCAATTTGATAGAGAAACTTTTCTTCGTCCAGACGCATTTTTGTTTCTTCATATAGCATGGCGCTGGTGATTGCAGCTCCAGCATGATAACCAAGGGCCTTTAATAGCAGCCCGTCAGCATCCCCAAAAGCACCTTTCTCACTAGAATAGGCCTCAATGACACCAATAAGTTCCTGGTCATTTACTAGAGGAGCACAAATGATAGAGCGGATATTGGAGAAAATGAGCTGGGGCCGGAATATTTCGGGATGGACAGATAAATCGCTAATATATAGTGCCGCCTTTTGTTCCAGTACTTGACCGGCTAGGCTGCTGGCGAGAGGCATAAAGGCGGGAGGAGTATTTATGCCATAACTTGCAGCTACCTGTAAAGTAGAACGGTCTTTATGCAAGAGGGCAATAGCGCTTTGCCGGGCGCCCATTAAGTCTGCTACCATATCAGCAATTGAGTCTAACGTATCTTTCAGATTTAACTGTGATGAGATCATAGCACCAATTTTGGCTAAAGTATCTTCAATCAAGTTGCGTTGTTGTTCCGATTCTTGGTAAAGCTTAGCGTTATTAGCAGCTAGGGCTTCCATTTCGTCTTTATACTGGAGCATTTCCTCATAAGGCTTGCGGATAACCATAAGCTGACAGACCGACAAGATGTAGAAATTGGCGATTATTTTGGATAAATGACCTGATAAGTTTAACGTTTGCGTAAGGTGAGTAGTGTAAGCAAAGCTAAAATCGGCTAAAATACCAAAAATAAGCGATACTTGTAACAATTGGTCAGCCACTTGGCCTGATGCATTGCGGCGGATAATTAATAAAGCAAACAAGTCGGCAGCAGTGGCTAAATAGCGGGTATAATACACAATGGGATGGTGACTGCTTAGCCACATATTATAATTTAACATAATGTTAGCAATTAAGCCAACTATCAATAAGAAAGTAGAATACAGCAATGTTTTGGCCGGTACTGTAGTAAGACCGTTCATCGGCAGGCATACAGCGTAAAGCAGGCCAAAAGACCAGAGCAAACTGGCAAAAAGAGAATAAAGCCCCCAAATGGCGGTAGTATCGATGTTTCCTAGTATTGGTATATCGGGATAAGTTAGTAAATGAGCTAAATTGAGAATACTGGTACTAACTGCAATTAGGCTGATCATGGTAATTCTCGGTCCTGTATCCTGGTTGCTGCCATACCAAACAATGAAAAAAACAATAAAACCTGGTAAGGTACTTACCAATTCTAATGTACTACGCAATACATTCATGACCGGCTGAGGAAACCATAGCGCCCCTAAGCCGCTAAATACCCAGAGTGCGATTGTAAAAACCAATGATGTGCCCAATGCATGCTTGAGATTCAACGCGGCCACCATCCTTGTAAAGTTTCTATGTAATATCATATGCAGCGGGAGTGGTAGCCGTTCGTATTTACCAAAGGAGGAATCCCCTTGGAAAAGGTGTGTCCGATCTGCAATGGTTTACAAAGTATTTTTATTGCCTGTCCTTGTTGCGAGTCTCTGATGGCCGACGGAGGTGTCCTGGAAAATTATTATGGGCCCTATAGTCCTTATATGGATTGGTCCGGATTGCAGCAAAACAGTTCTGAAGGGCAATGTGTTCATTTGCTATATTGCCCGGCATGTCATTATGATACAAGAGTTGCATGGGAATTAATTCTTATTTGAAAGGGCATACTTTTTTTGCGGTTTACACAAACTACAAAAAAGCAGAGAGGTGATTATTTTGGCTACTAATCCTATGGTTAAATGTACAGTAGATCAATGTACCCATTATATGCCTGGTGATCAGTGTATGGCTGCCAAAATTAGCGTATATAATAACGAAGCAAGCGGGGCAGCGGAGGCATCAAGCGATACCCAGTGCAAAGCATTTCATCATCGCAAGACGATGGGCGATATGATTGGGGCACTGCATAATGCTAATGTCGGTGGTGCTGTGACCGGTGCATTTATGGATGGCAAACAAATCACACCCAATGTTGAATGCTTCGTTAGTGGCTGTAAATATTGGGACTCAGGTAATAATTGCAGTGCGCAGTCAATAGCGGTAGTTGGATCCAATGCCGCTAAAACTGATGATACTGACTGTCAGACCTTTGTTCCCAATAAATAGCAAAACGCCGCAAGTGATTTACGCTTGCGGCGTTTTTTTTATTGGTTTTTGCTGATCGGTAAATTGGCGGAGCCCTTGGTATCTGGAATAAGATAGGTTATCAATACTGCCAGTGCCAGGGGGGGCAGTGCCCAAAGCAGGGCTGCCTGTAAACCGATGTAATCAGCAAGCGCGCCTGTTACAGCCGCTCCCAAGCCCCCTAAACCGAAGGACAGGCCCAGCATCATTCCTGAAGCCATAGCAGCGTTG
>Ga0366774_1054_pt1 | contig 19782 bp, 14 predicted proteins | sample BONcelHN113001D9_FD_207068 | JGI IMG/M metagenome (GOLD analysis project Ga0366774, IMG submission 207068) | Enriched cells from coal bed in the Powder River Basin, Montana, United States - BONCAT cells N11 rep2 HSBNCT.N11.300.1.D9 ...
GCAAGCGTTGCGTTAAAGCCTGTGTATACTGCCACTTTGCCAGGATATCTGCCTTCAATATTCTTAAATTCATTTTCGTAATACTCATCCCCCGTACCAAGCAGGACAAACTGAACATCATACTTCATAAGATTATCTATCTGTTCCAGAATTAAATTTAAGCCCTTTTGTCCTGATAATCTGGATACAAGGCCTATCATGGGAACCGCCTTCAAAGGCAGTCCCATTTCCTTCTGTACAGCCTGCTTGTTTTCCTTTTTATCCTTATAGCTGTCGGCATTGTAGTTCTTTACTATCCATTGATCCGTTTCAGGGTCAAACTGCTCATAGCTTATTCCGTTAACTATACCGAAAAGGTCATGTGCTCTTTTTGATAGTAGTCCTTCCATTTTTTCACCGTATTGGGGTGTTTGTATTTCCTTTGCATACATTTCACTGACAGTGTTGATTATATCCGAATATACAATTCCGGCTTTCATAAAGCTGAACTGACCATAAAACTCGGTTTTGTCCGGATTAAAAAAATCATAGCCCAGATTGAACAGCCTTACAATGTCCGGTGAAAAATTACCTTGGTATTCGAGGTTGTGTATTGTGTAAACCGTTGAGATATTTGCATAAAAGGACTGCTTATGGTAATGCTCTGCCAACAGCATGCATATGGGCCCTGTATGCCAGTCATTGCAATGTATCACATCCGGCTGGAAATTTATTTTAGGAAGCATTTCCAGAACTGCCTTGCAAAAGAATATGAATCTATCGCCATCGTCAAAGTGACAATATATACCTTCCCGGTCATAATAGTGATAACTGTCTATAAAATAAACAGGAAGACTTTTAGCTATGTTTCCGCTATTATATTCCATTTCAGTTTCTCTGACAATGCAGGTTTCTTTCGCATTATCCATTTGAACAGAAAAATCCGTTACATAACTCATTTTGCTTTGTATAGACTTGTATCTGGGCATAACTACTCTTACATCATTGCCGGCTGCAGAAAGAGCCTTGGGCAGAGAACCTGCCACATCGGCAAGGCCGCCTGTCTTTGCATATGGAGAAACTTCTGCGGATACAAACAATATTTTCAGCTTTTTATCTATCATATTCCCTCCCAAATTTCATAAATAACGTTATTATAATATAGAAATATACCACTTATTCTAATTTTCATATCAATTAAATAAACTAACATAATAGTAACCCAATTTCAACAGTATTAATCTGACAGCAGCACAATCTCTACGACAAAAGGATCCAACAAAAGGGGACGGTGCTCGGTTATCGCAGCAAAAGTGCGAGAGTGCGTGTCAGGGGACGGTTCCCTGTCACAAAACATCTCATTATTCACTTTCTTTCCATACGACAAGACAAGAGGGGACGGTTCTCGGTTGTCGCACTGTGTCAGGGGACGGTTCCCTGTCACAAAACATCTCATTATTCATTATTTCCATACTGTCAATAACCAGGTCCTGCTGCTCACCCAAAATATCCTACACCTGCTTCAAACAGTTTCTGATCCTTGTTTCCAGGTACATTTCCGGCAACGTTGCTTCCTATTCTTTCCGAGTGCCCCATCTTTCCCAGTACCCTTCCATCAGGGCTGGTTATTCCTTCAATTGCATACATTGAGCCATTGGGGTTGTATCTTATATCACTGCTTGCCTTTCCATCCATGTCTACATACTGGGTGGCTATCTGGCCATTCTTCACCAGAGACTCATAGTCTGCAGCTCCAGCCACAAACCTGCCTTCTCCATGAGATATTGCTATAGTATGGATATCGCCTGTACTTACATTATTAAACCATGGCGAAATGTTGGAAGCAATCCTGGTATATACCATGCAGGAAGCATGTCTTCCAATGGAGTTAAAGGTCAGGGTCGGGCTTTGTTCATTCATATCCCTGATATCTCCATAGGGCACTAGTCCCAGCTTTATCAGTGCCTGGAAGCCATTGCATATACCAAGCATCAAACCGTCGCGGTTTTTCAGCAGATCCATCACTGCATCCTTGATATACGGATTTCTAAAAGCTGTAGCAATAAATTTGCCTGAGCCGTCAGGTTCATCGCCTGCACTGAAGCCACCGGGAAGCATAATAATCTGGCTTTGTGAAATTCTGTGCTTCATTGCTGCAATGGTTTCTTCGATATCCGATGGCGTCAAATTTCTTACTACCAAAACATCAGCTATGGCTCCAGCCCTTTCAAAGGCCTTTGCTGAATCATATTCACAGTTGGTGCCTGGAAATACCGGAATGAAAACTCTTGGCTTGGCTGTCTTTATGCTTGAATAAACATGACTGACAGCATTGCCGGCCTTTTTCATGTATGCATGATTCTCCGGCTTACCTTCACTATCGTCAGTTTTAGTCGGGAATATCCGTTCAACAGGCTCCTGCCATTTTTTAAGAGCAGCTTCAATTTCTATCACTTCATCATTTACTGTGATGATGCTGTTCTTTAATGTATGTCCAATTAATCTGTATTTTATATTCCCCAACAATTTGGTGCAGTCTTCACCTTCGCCAACCTCAAGTACTATGGAGCCATAATCCGGCGAAAACAATTCAATGGCCGTAATGCTGCCGGCAAACTCAAATCCAATATAGTTGCCGAAGCACATTTTGCTGATAGCCTCTGCAATCCCACCAAGCCTTACTGAATGAGCGGCAAGTATTTTCCCTTCTGCGGCCAGTTCATATATTCTTGTATAATTGCTCTCAAGCTGCTCAAAATCCGGAATATCCTTCTCATCTCTATCCAGAGTGATCAATACCACCTGACTTCCGGCTTTTTTAAATTCTGTGGAAATCACTTTGCCCACATCTATTGTATCAACAGCAAAAGCAACCAGTGTCGGCGGGACTGTCAGATCCTTAAAAGTGCCAGACATGCTGTCCTTGCCGCCTATTGCAGGTATGCCCAGTCTGATTTGCGCGTAATATGCTCCAAGTAAAGCGCTTAGTGGTTTTCCCCATTTATAGGTATCTTTCCCCAGCTTTTCAAAGTACTCCTGCAAGGTGAGTCTGATTCTTTTATAATCACCGCCCATGGCAGTTATTTTGGCAACAGCCTCGATAATTGAATACATTGCTCCATGAAAAGGACTCCATTTTGAGATTTCAGGATTATACCCGAAGGACATCAACGTACCTGTAGTGGTATCGCCATTTAATACAGGCAGTTTTGCAGCCATGCCTTCTGCCGGGCTCAACTGATGCTTTCCGCCAAAGGGCATAAGTACTGTTCCTGCTCCTATTGTGCTGTCGAATCTTTCCACAAGGCCCTTCTGGCTGCATACATTCAGTCTGTGGAGATTGCAAAGCCAGGCTGTTTTCAAGTCAGCTGCGTCATCAGTCAACACAGATGGTATGGAATTGAAATAGCTTGACTCCTTAACAGGAGATGATACTTTGACTTTGGTAATTTGACGCACACCATTTGTATCAAGGAATTCCCTTGAAATATCAACTGTTTTCTTTCCGCGCCAGGTCATTTTGAGCCTCTTCTCACGGGTGACTACAGCCACAGCAGTTGCTTCCAGATTTTCTTCCCTTGCCGCAGCTATAAAAGCAGCTTCGTTTTCACTGGAAACCACAACCGCCATTCTTTCCTGGGATTCCGATATAGCCAGCTCGGTTCCGTCCAATCCTTCATATTTTTTGGGCACCCTGTCAAGATTTATCTCCAGGCCGTCGGCTAGCTCTCCTATTGCAACAGAGACTCCTCCTGCACCAAAATCATTGCACCTTTTTATCATCCTGCTGACCATACTGTTTCTAAAAAGTCTTTGAATCTTTCTTTCAGTAGGCGGATTACCTTTTTGCACTTCAGCACCGCAGGTCAGCAAAGATTCTTCCGTATGCTCCTTTGATGAGCCGGTCGCGCCACCGCAGCCGTCACGACCGGTTCGCCCGCCCAGCAGTATGATTATATCGCCTGCAGCCGGTGCTTCCCTCACAATATTTGCCTTGGGCGCCGCGCCTATAACTGCCCCGATTTCCATTCTCTTTGCCACATATCCTTCATCATATATCTCAGCAACCTGTCCGGTAGCAAGTCCTATCTGGTTTCCATAAGAGCTGTAGCCGGCAGCAGCGCCGGTGGTGATTTTTCTCTGTGGAAGCTTGCCTGGTATGGTATCCCTGACTTTTGTCCTTGGATCACCACTTCCTGTGACCCTCATGGCCTGATAAACATAAGACCTTCCCGACAGCGGATCCCTTATTGCGCCTCCCAGACAAGTGGCAGCACCTCCGAAGGGCTCAATTTCAGTAGGATGATTGTGGGTCTCGTTTTTAAACATGACAAGCCATTCCTCATCCCTGCCGTCAACCCTTGCATTTACTGCAATACTGCATGCATTGATTTCCTCCGACAGATCCAGATCATCCAGTACACCTTTCTTTTTGAGCTCTTTCATTGCAATAGTGGCCAGATCCATAAGGCAGATTTCCTTTTTCCTGCCCTCGTATACATATTCTCTTGACTTCAGATAAGCTTCATATGCTGATTTTATTATACCGGTATATGGACCATCATCAAAGGCAACATCTTCAATGGAGGTCAGAAAAGTTGTATGACGGCAGTGATCGGACCAGTAGGTATCTATCAATCTTATTTCAGTCATAGATGGATCTCTTTTTTCCGTATTTTTAAAATAATCCCTGCAAAACGCAAGGTCTTCAGATGACATGGCAAGGCCCAGCTCCCTGACCATTTCCGCCAGCTGAATTTCTTCCAGATCTATAAATCCGTCTATTATTTTCACATCATCCGGATAAGTTACGTCCACATCAAGGTTTAAAGGTTTTTCCATTAAAGCTTCATGACTTTCAACAGGGTTTATGCAGTAATTTTTAATTTTTATAAATTCTTCGCTCGATACTTCACCTTTCAATGCAATAAGCTTTGCAACCCTGCAAAGCGGCTTTTCTCCCAATGTCAGCATCTGTATGCATTGTGCTGCGGAATCAGCCCTCTGGTCATATTGACCCGGCAGATATTCTATTGCAAATACCATTTCATTAGCATCTAAATCAATAGTCTCATCATATACATTGTCTACAGGAGGCTCGGAAAAAATTACGCATCTTGCAGCTTCGTATTCACTGTCTGAGATCCCTGAGACATCATATCTGTTAATTATTCTCAAGCTTTTAAGACCAGCAATTCCCAGATTTGTTCTCAGATCCTTGAAAAGACCCTTTGCCTCAACATCAAAGCCTTCCTTTTTTTCTACAAAAATCCTTCTTACTTTTGTATTCATATTTGCCTCCATATAAAACATTGATACTTAAATTATACTATGATATAATCTATTAGTAAAATTAATAATACTAATACGAATCATTAGGTGTGATTATGTATATAAATTTTGAGCTCTATAAAATATTTTATCATACAGCAAAGGCGGCAAGCTTTTCCGAAGCAGCCAGAAAGCTTTTCATATCACAATCTGCCGTCAGCCAGGCCATCGGCAATCTGGAGGATAAAATTGGCAGCAGGCTTTTTGTCAGGAAGACCAGAAACACACGTCTGACTGTGGAGGGAGAGGTTCTGTTAAAGCATGTGGAACAAGCATATAATTTCATTAAAACCGCAGAAGATAAAATTCTGGAAATGCAGAATCTGGGCCTTGGTGAAATCAAGATAGGCGTTGGTGACACCAACTGCAGATTCTTTCTCATACCATACTTGAAAAATTTCACTAGACTGTATCCCAAAATTAAATTCAAAGTCATCAACCGTACCTCTCCTCAGATTATAGAAATATTAAAAAGCGGACAAATTGATTTCGGTCTGGTTACATTGCCTGTTACGGACGAAAGTATAATTACAAAGGATTTCAAAGAGGTTGAAGATATATTTGTTGCTTCTGATAAATACAGCGAGCTCAAAAACAAGACCATATCAATATCTGAGCTCTCTCAATACCCATTGCTGCTGCTTCAGCAGGACAGCTCGACAAGACGTAATCTTGACCTTACATTCAAAAAGCTTGGAGTTGATATATTGCCTGAAATAGAGCTGGAAAGCGTTGAACTGCTGGTAGAATTCGCCCGTATCGGTCTGGGAATAGCACATGTACTTAAAGAAAGTGCTGATACGTTGATACAATCCGGTGAGCTGTTCATTGTGAAAACAAAGGAAACCTTCATTACAAGAAAGCTTGGTTTTGCGCTAATGAAGGATATGCCGCTTTCGCAAGCCTCTTCCGAATTTTTAAAGCACATGTCGGGCGATGGATTCCAAGACACTCCTGATAACTAAAAATACATTAATATCATTTAATGCACCTATAAAAATTAACGAAAATTGCTTTTTTAGGGCAATAATTATTATCCTGTGCTTAATTATTTATTTTAATTTGATATTGTGCTAAAATATGTTGTAAATAATGAATACAATTTTCCACTAAGAATAATTTCATAAAATGTAATTATCATACAATAATGCAGCAGTAAAGAAAGGATGATCAGGATGTCGGATCAAATCAAGCAGATATCTGCCAGAATAAAGGATCTGCGGGAAATAGCAGGTCTTTCGGTGGAAACCCTTTCGAAGGAACTGGGTGTATCAACGGAATTATACAAACAATATGAAGCCGGAACCATAGATATACCTATCGGTTTCCTCTTTGAAACAGCCAACAGATTCAACGTGGAGCTCACTGCCATACTTACCGGTGATGGTCCTAAGCTTCACAGATACTGTCTTGTCAGAAAAGATAAGGGAATGTATGTAGATAGAAGGAACCCATATAAATATCAGAATCTGGCATTCAATTTCATTCATAAGAAGGCCGAGCCTTTCCTCGTTACAGTTGAGCCTGACGCTGAGGATTCTCCCATACATTTCAGTTCTCATCCCGGCCAGGAGTTCAACTATGTTCTCGAGGGTACTCTTATGATATATATAGACGGCCACCAGATTACACTGAATGAAGGTGATTCACTTTATTTTGATTCCAGCGCAAGCCATGGTATGAAAGCATTAAATGGCCGGGCATCCAGATTTCTTGCCATGATATTGGTTTAGTACTACAGCGAAAACTTCTTTTTTGTTACGGCATTTATGTGCCTTGAAGAAATATCGCAAACGCTTCAATGCGCTACTTCTTCAAGATTAATTAGGTTGTTTTCTCTGTAGTATTAATTTTAAAATCATATAAATTTAATGAATAGAGGTTATGGTTATGTTAAGTAAATATGTTTCAAAGGTGAAATTTGATTCCTATGAGGATTTCTACAGTAATTTCAAGATTAATATCCCTGAAAATTTTAATTTCGCATATGATGTAGTTGATGAAATTGCAGCAAAGAATCCTGATAAAATTGCAATGGTATGGTGTGATGACAAAGGTGCCGAAGCCACTTTTACGTTTTCGCAAATGAAGTATTACAGCGATAAGGCTGCTTCTTTATTTAAGGCCTGCGGTATCGGAAAAGGTGATCCTGTAATGCTGATATTAAAAAGAAGGTATGAATTCTGGTTCTGCCATCTTGCACTTCACAAGCTCGGCGCCATCAGCATTCCGGCCACTCACCTGCTTACAACCAAGGATATCGTATACAGATGTAACGCTGCCGATATCAAAATGATTGTTTCAGTAGCAGATCCGGAAGTTGTTTCACATATTGAAGAAGCTCAGCCCAAATCTCCGACTTTGAAGCTCAAGGCCCTTGTGGGAGGAGAAAAAAATAGCTGGCTTGATTTTTCCGGAGAAATGGACAAAGCATCCGATAAATTTCCCCGCCCTGCAGGTGAACAAGTAGTTTGCAACAGTGATATCATGCTTCTGTACTTCACCTCGGGAACCACAGGAATGCCTAAAATGGTGCAGCATAACTTCACTTATCCCCTGGGACATATTTTGACCGCCGGATACTGGCAAAACGTCTCAGATGGAGGCTTGCACCTTACTGTTGCAGATACCGGCTGGGCCAAGGCCATGTGGGGCAAAATCTATGGTCAATGGATCTGTGGAGCAGCCGTCTTTGTTTATGATTATGACAAGTTTGTTCCAAAGAACCTGCTGGATGTAATTATAAAGCATAAGGTTACCTCCTTCTGTGCTCCTCCAACCATTTACAGGTTTTTTATCAAAGAGGATTTGACAAAATTTGATCTGAGTAATCTTAAGTACTGTTCCATAGCAGGAGAGCCTCTAAACCCGGAGGTTTACAACCAATTTCTGAAAGCAACCGGTCTGAAGCTCATGGAGGGTTATGGCCAAACCGAGCTCACCGTCACAGTTGCTACCTACCCGTGGATGGAACCAAAGCCAGGCTCAATGGGCAAACCTGCTCCCGGTTATGACATAGATCTCCTGGATGACGAAGGCAAGCCTTGCGACGTGGGAGTAGAAGGACAAATTGTTATCAGAACCGATAAAAGGAAGCCCTTTGGCATGTTTGACGGATATTACCGTGACAGCGAGCTGACAAACAGCGTATGGCATGACAATCTCTATTATACAGGCGATATGGCCTGGAAGGATGAAGATGATTACCTATGGTTTGTAGGGCGAGCCGATGATCTGATAAAAAGCTCCGGCTACAGAATAGGTCCTTTTGAAGTAGAAAGCGCCCTGCTTGAGCATCCCGCAGTTCTTGAGTGTGCTATTACAGCAGTTCCGGATGCTGACAGAGGCCAGATCGTAAAAGCTACTGTAGTGCTTTCAAAGAACTACTCTGCCAGTGATAATCTGGTCAAGGAGCTTCAGGAGCATGTGAAAAAAGTCACTGCGCCTTACAAATATCCAAGGATAATAGAATTTGTCACCGAGCTGCCTAAGACCATAAGCGGAAAAATACGCAGGGTACAGATCCGCGAAACCGATGATGACAAGAAATAATAGGAAAAGTGTGCGATTAATTATTTTGTAAGACATAAGTAAAAATACGTAAATAGCAGATTAAATATATACCTGTTTTGCATAATAACAGGATAGTACGCGGTAATGATATGTTTTGCGACAGGAGAGAACCGTCCGAAATTGCTGAAAAACATTAAATAAATATTGTAAAATTTTCAACAAATTGCAACAAAACAGTATCAAAAAACCCCTTTATATGATATAATGAATGTGATGCAAACACTATCTACAAGGGGGTTTTAAGATGCTTAAGAACGAGCCTAAGCAATTAAGTTTATACTCAATATTATATAACAAAATTCCAGATAATCATATACTAAAATCAATAAATAATGCAATTGATTTCAGTTTCATAAACACGCAGTTGGAAAAATCTTACTGCAAGTTCTATGGGAGGCCAGCAAAAGAACCCGCGATGATGTGCAAACTGCTGATACTCCAATACCTTTATAACCTTTCAGACATCCAGATCATAGAAGATACTATGCTGAACATCGCATACATGTGGTTCATAGGGATAAACCCGGAAGATGACCTTCCTGACCCCAGCCTCCTGACAAAATTCAGAAAACAAAGGCTCCAAGAAACAAGCCTGGATGACATCATTAAGGAAGTTGTGAAACAGTGCGTGGAAAAAGGAATCATCAAAGGGACTGGGCTCAGTGTCGATTGCACCCACACTGAAGCCAATACGGTGAAGAAAGTCCCTGAAAGGGTCATGAAGCATCTTGCCAAAAAGATCATGAAGAACTTAGAGGAAGAGAAAGGTGCCATACCCGACAACATAGACAAAGAGATCCCTGATTACAAGCAGATCGAAGACCATAAGCAGGCAAAAGAGGTCATGAAGAACCATTTGGAAAAGCTGATAGACGATACAGAAAGTGCTATTAACCCCGACGAGGCCCCTGAAACCCAAAAAGCAGTGGACAAAGCAAAGGAAATATTAGAAGACCCGAAGTTCATGCAACAAAAAGGGCTCAGGTCTTTGGTGGATGAGGATGCAAGGGTCGGGTACAAATCCAAGACGGAAAGCTTTTTCGGTTACAAAGTGGAGTTTGCAATGGTGCCGGAAGAGAGGATAATCACAGCAGTCGACGTGCATGACGGGGCATATGTCGATGGGACGGAATATAAAGGACTGTATGACAAAAGCAAGGAATGTGGGATCGATATAAAGACAGCTTACGGGGACAAGGGATATTTCAGGAAACCTATTCTTGACGTATTAGAAGCAGATGGAGTGGAAGCAATAATACCGGTGAGTGAAAGCGTCTATAAGATTGATGAAAGTAAGTTCAACTATAACAAAGATTCGGACCAATGGTACTGCAAAACAGGGAATTATACGGTAAGGAAAGTGGCAAAGAGAGAAAAGCATGGGAATGAGATATTAAGCTACTATTTTGAAAGGGAGACATGCAGGGATTGCCCTTATCGGGGGGAATGTATAAGTGGTAAATCTGTAGGCAGGACGTTAAGGGTTGGAATAAACACCCCTGAATATTACGAATACAGCCAGCGGGCAAAAGAGCAGGAATTCAAGGAAAAGTATAAAAAACGGGCCAGTCATGAATGGAAAAACGGAGAGATGAAAAGGTTCCACGGGATGGGAAGGGCCAGAGGATATGGCCTTAGAAGTATGCGTATACAAGCTAAATTGACTGCATTGGCAGTAAATTTAAAGAGGATAGCCGCCCTGGTATCCCCATTAAACCAATACAAATTCCATTTAATCCCAACAAATATACTAAGCACGATATGCTTGGGATATTTTTACATATATTTTGCCAAATTTTTACATGAGCATTGCAAAAACAGGCTACTTTTTCAGTGGTTTCGAACCGTCCCTTCCTGTCGCATTTCACAATTTAAAAGATCGCGCAATACCCTCAGCCCTAACGGGCAGCTCCCTATTAGGGAGCACAAGGCATGCTATGCCTTTGAACTACCTTGTTCCAATTCTCAGAGCTACCCTCGTTCCCCCTCGATAGGGGGATGTCGCGCAGCGACAGGGGGTCATGACTTGCCACCATCCTGCAAATACGCAATTCTTTACTGCACACTCTTTTCGAGAGGCGCATAAACGCCTAAAGCAAAATAAAATTTACTCTACCTTACTACTCTCCGGTTTCAATATCTGCAAGCCTGGCCAAAAGGTGGTTGCTTCTCTCAATAAATCTGGTCATTGCCTCGGGCTCAAGCTGTTTGTGGCTCATCATTGCAAGATCGTAAATATGCCGACAAATCATATCCGTATCTGCTTTTTTATCTTCCATGTCTTTAAGCTTAATCAGTGCCTTGATGAGATGATTGCTTCTGTTAAGTACCAGTGTCTGTTCCTCGGGGAACATGCTCTTCATATCCATTCCACCGCCGTACATCCTGCTCATTTCCTGCATTCTCCTTGAATATTCCGAAAGCAGTATCATTCCGGGTACCGACGTCGCCTTCAGGGCTTCTACCTGAACCTTAAGCTTGTCGTTGTCAAGTGCGCTTTTAAACAGCTTTTCCAGATCCTCTGCAGAGGCCGCATCTCCCTCATTTTCTCCACTTTCCTTCAAATTGTCGGACAAGTCGGAGTCAATCCTGGTAAATTTTGTGCTGCTTTCCTTCATTTCAAGGAACTGTATGAAATGATTGTCTATCATGGAGGTGAGAATTACCGCTTCCATATCATGTTCCTTAAAGATTTTTATATACTGTGACTGCTGCTTCTCATCAGAAACATAAAAAACCTTGTTCTCATGCTTTTCCTTGTTTCTTTCAAGGTAATCCTTCAAAGTAACATAATCACCGTTGGTGGTCTTGAATATCACTATATCCTTTGCTTTATCGTAAAACTTGGCTTCACGTATACAACCATATTTTACAAAAGGATTAATATCGTCCCAGTATTTATTATAGCTTTCTCTTTCATTTTCGAAAATGGAGGTAAGCTTGTCCGCCACCTTCTTGGTAATATGGGTGGAAATCTTTGCTACATAGCCGTCATTTTGCAAAAAGCTTCTGGAAACATTCAACGGCAGATCGGGGCAGTCAATTACACCCTTAAGCAGCAGCAGGAATTCCGGAATGACTTCCTTGATATTGTCAGCAACAAACACCTGATTATAATACAGCTTGATCTGGCCTTCATTTGTCTCAAACTCATGCTTAAGCTTCGGGAAGAACAGAATACCCTTCAGGTTGAAGGGATAATCCATATTTAGATGAATCCAGAATAACGGCTCATTGAAATCATGAAAGACCTTTGTATAGAATTCCTTGTACTCTGCGTCAGTACAATCCTTTGGATTTTTCAACCATAACGGATGCGTATCATTTAGGGGCTTGGGTTCTTCCTTTTCCGCTGCCTCTACCTCTTCCTCATTCTTATCATTATCTTTATCATTATCTTTTTTGTCCTTTTTGTCCTTCTTATCCTTCTTATCTTTTGGTTCTTCCTTTTTGGCCGCATCCTCAAGATAAACCTCAAAGGGCAGGAAGGAACAATATTTCACCAGAACCTCGCGCATCTTGAAGAACTCAAGGAATTCAAGACTGTCCTCGGATAAAAACAATGTGACAGTAGTTCCTCTTTCACTGCGGTCAGATTCATCCATTTCATATTCAGTACCGCCGGTGCTTGTCCACCTTACTGCCTTTTCATCCTTTTGGAAGGACAATGTGTCTATTTGAACCTTTTCAGCCACCATGAAGGCTGAGTAGAAACCAAGCCCGAAATGACCTATTATCTGATTTCCCTCATCTGCTTTATCCTTATATTTTTCAAGGAAATCCACAGCTCCGGAAAACGCTATCTGGTTTATGTATTTCCTGACTTCCTCATCAGTCATACCAATTCCGTTATCAACAACCTTTATTGTTTTGTCATCCTTATTTACTATGACTTTTATAGTAAATTTTTCTTCCTCTCCGATTTGAGCCTCTCCTATTGAAACAAGCTTCTTTAGCTTGCTAATGGCATCGTTTGAATTGGATACAAGCTCGCGGATAAAAATATCCTTTTCAGAGTACAGCCATTTTTTTATAATAGGCAGAATATTTTCGGTATGAATGGATATGTGTCCGTTTTCAAGCGGCATTTTAAACCCTCCTGTAAAATAAAGTATCGTTTAATCATCCAATAATTATATTACAACTTTGCTGAATTCCTTGTCAAGATAAAATTAGCACTCTAATCTTGAGAGTGCTAATTTTATAAAAATCATTCTATGAATTTTGCCATTATTATTAACAAATTATGTGCTCTATCAGCTGAGTTTAAGAAATACAATATGTTTGTTCAGCCTGACAAACATATTATTAAAAAGCTTCTTCAGGCAAGCTTTCAGTTCATCATCGGCTTGTGCAAAACCGAAGCCATACTCATATTCATTCACTTCAATACCTGTTTTATGAATAATATGCCCCTTAAGTTTGAATATGTGATCCATTACAGTAAATTTCAGTTCAATCAAGACACGGTCATCTACAGGAAAGCTGAGGGGTGAAACAAATCTCAAGCCGCCGGGGCTGAGATCTGTAAGCCTTACTCTCGCAGTACCTGTAACTACTTTTCTTTCACCGATACAGACTATTGCAATGTTGGCAAATACCGGACTCTCCGGCTTGATCCGCATATATTTTCTGCCATAGTTTCTTTCCGGCATATCTTCACCTGCTGAAGGCCTTCAACTTATAATATGTATAATTACCATATTATAACAGCCTGTTCAACAAATTTATGTTACCATATTTTTACATATTTATCAATATATTTTTTAATTATTTTATCATATTCTTCACGTACAGCTTGTATTACCGGGTTTTTTGCAGATTTGAAACAAAACTCTTCTACTCCTGTCACAGGCAATACCTTTATGGAGGTACCTGAAAGAAAAAGTCCGTCCATTTCCTGCAGCCTGCTGACATCAATACATGTCTCAAGCACTTCGTACCCGGCAGACTTACAAGCTTCCATAACGTATTTTCGTGTTATTCCTTTCAGTACATTTGTACCGGGAGCTGTGAAAATCCTGTTTTCCTTAACAAAAAACACATTCGACCTGCTGCCTTCAGTAATACTCCCATCATTACTGCAGAGCAAAACCTCAAAGTAATTACCCTCTCTTATCTTTTTTTCAACTGCTTCCTTGTAGGTAAGATTAATTAGCTTTATATTGGGGTTTTCTCTCTCAAGCTGCAGCAAGCCTATGTTTACCCCCTTTTCCACCAATGCCTCATCCGGATAATAGCTTTTACTTGTATATAGTAGTGTTTGCCTGCCGGTTCCAGTTAAAATAATCATTACTTTAATATTGCAATTTAGACTTTCGTTAGCTTCTGAAGTCTTTTTTATTTGACCTGCCAATACTTCAAAGGTAAAATCTGTTTCGTATCCGATGTTTGAAATTGAGCTTTGCAAACGTTCATAGTGATCTTCGAGAAAGAGCGGTACACCTTCAATAAGTCTTATGACTTCGTATACAGCCTTGTTTCCTTCCAGAGCGGGCATTTCCACATTAATTGAATCAATAAGCTCTCCATTATAAATATAGTACCTGCCGGCATTATCAGTCATTTTCCACACCTTCCAATACTACAGCGTAAACTTCAATAGTTTATCGGCATTTATGCGCCTTTCAGAGATATCGCCAAAGCTTCAAGGCGTTATCTCTGAAAGGATAATTTGGTTGTTTACACTGTAGTACTAATTAATTTTATACAGCATTATATCATACAAAAAGACTGTCTGCATCTGCAGACAGTCTTTTACAAGCTAACTATTCCAACATGATTCCAACCGCATTAATGCGAAAGCTTGTAATGTTTCATTACGGCATTACCAGCCTCACAGCATTACCAGCCTTCTTTACATCGCCATAAACAGCAGTTACGCTGATATAATACCTCTCCCCGGCTTTCAGCTTTCCGCCGAAGTCTCCTCCGTTATATCCGTCGCCATTTTTCAGATAGCAATATGTAGTATTGCTGTCTGTTATATATGAGTGGTAGCCATCCCCGGGATATGCGGGCTGGGAATTTTCCTTTGATACGACAATTTTGTAATACGAAAATCTGCTGTTTGATATTTTATTCCACCTGACTTTTATTTTTCCATCCACTACCTCTGCTCTCACAACAGGAACCGCATACTCGTCATTTTCTTCCTGCACATATCCAGGCATCTCCAGCTTAACTGCATTTCCTGCCACTTTTTTATCTCCATATAATGCAGTTACACTAAAGTAGTAATCTATTCCAGCCTTGAATTTGCCGCCAATATCGCCCCCATTATAGGAGTCTCCGCTTTGTATTACAGCATATGTCTTATTTCTGTCCGTGATATACTGGAAATACCCATCACCGGGATATGCAGGTTCTGAATTGCTTTTTGAAGCTACCACTTTGTATCCGGAAAAACCATCTTCATTTATTTTATCCCAACTGACAGTAATTTTCCCATTTGTACTTACTGCTGTTACTACAGGTATGGCATATCCGCTTTCATCGGCAGGAATGGTATCCTGCGTATCATCGAAAACATCCTTTTCTTCTTCCAATGTAATTTTCTCTTCATTCTGCTTGAAAGCATTATATAAAAGGACTGCAGCTTGTGCACGATCCAGGGTCTCCTGTGCGCCAAACATTTTTTTGCCATTTTCCGCATATCCCTGCATAATTTTATGCTTAACGGCAATTGCTACATATTTTCTCAAATTTACAGAAATCTTATCTTCATCAGCAAAGGAATCCAAAACACTTTCATCCACAGCTTCCTTTGAAAAACCCAAAGCTTTAACAAGCGCCACTGCCATATCCTCGCGCATTGACGGCTCCGAGGGATGATAGTACATCAGGCCGCTGTCGGTTCTGTAAATTGTAAGATATGGTTTTGCAGTTTCTACATATTTGAATTGCCAGCTGCCCTTTTTAATATCTTCAAATGAAGAAACCTCAGGGTTTATCAGCTTCAATTTAAGAGTGAGCACCATCATTTTGGCAAACTCGTCTCTTGCAACGGCTTTATCCGGGGTAAACCGTCCATTGCCGGTGCCTTCCGCAATTTTATTCATCAGCATCCATGATATGGCATTATATGCCCAATGGGTTTTGGGAACATCCTTGAATCCACTTTCGGTATTTTCGTCAATACAATCCCCAGTTGCAAAGACTGCCAGCGGGAAGACATAGGTAAATACCAGTATCAGACTTAATACTATAAAAAAAACCTTTTTTAATTTCACTATATTACACCCCTTTCTGGCATAATTATATATTAGTTCAATATTTTTATATATAGTCTTGATTTCTTAATAAATCTGACTCTATATAGGACCGGCCTCGTATCACGTAAGATTATGGTCCTAGTACTCTGTCAACATTAAAAATATTCTATGGTGTCAAGTCTAATAACCGAATCTATAAGCATTTGAATAAGTAGGTATGATATGAAATTAGACTTGACACCCTAATAGTACTCTGTCTGCAAATAAATAATTGAAATTTGATTATTTTTAGTATACTATAGTTAAAAATAACCAAGGAGTTGATCGAAAATGATATCAAGCAAGATTAAGGATAATCTGGGCAAATCATCTTTTATCAGAGCAATGTTTGAAGAAGGAGAAAAACTTCGAAAGCAGTTTGGCGCTGACAAGGTCTTTGATTTTTCCATTGGAAATCCTGATATAGAACCCCCTGAAATTCTGAAGGCAGCTTTAAAAAGAGCAGTTATGGATGAAAGGCCAAAGCTCCATTGCTATATGAGCAATGCAGGCTTTACAGACGTCAGATCAAGTATTGCCTCACGTCTGGCAAATGATACGGGAGCACCGGTATCATTGGAAAATGTCGTAATGACCTGTGGCGCCGGCGGAGCTTTGAATGTGGCGCTTAAGACTTTGTTGAATCCGGGTGAAGAAGTCATAGTCCTCTCCCCCTATTTTGTAGAGTATCTTTTTTATATTGATAATCATGGCGGAAAAAGTGTGATTGTCCAAACAGACCCCACTACCTTCAAGCCTGATCCGGAAGATATATATAAGGCAATCAATGAGAAAACAAAGGCAATTATTATCAATTCCCCACACAACCCTACAGGCGTAATATATTCCAGGTCCGTACTTGAAAAAATGGCAGAAAGACTTGCAGCCAGAGAAAAGGAATTTGGAACCTCCATTTGTGTTATCTCAGACGAGCCATACAGCAAAATTGTTTATGATAATGCACAGGTCACTCCCATATTCAAAATTTTCAAGAACTCCATAATTGTAGATTCCTTCAGCAAATCCCTGTCTCTTCCCGGAGAAAGAATAGGATATCTTGCTGCAAATCCGGCAATTGAGAATGTTCAATTACTGATGGACGGTTTAATATTTTCCAACAGGACCCTGGGTTATGTAAATGCACCGGCACTCTTCCAGAGAATACTGCCCGAGTCCCTGGACGCTGTAGTTGAAGTTGATGAATACAAGAAAAGAAGAGATTTGCTATATGATAATCTGATCAAGTTCGGATATGAATGCATTAAGCCGGAAGGAGCATTCTATCTATTCCCCAAATCTCTGATCCCTGACGATGTAGAATTCTGCAAACGCGCCATGAAGTACAATCTTATAATTGTACCCGGCAAAGGCTTCGGCTGCCCCGGTCATTTCAGGATAGCCTATTGTGTGGATATAAACATAATAAAAAATTCCCTGCCCGCTTTTGAAGCACTTGCAAAGGAATTTAAGTAAGAGATGTTTGGATGATAATGCGCACCGTACCCCCAGCCCTACGGGCAGCCCCCTATAAAGGGGCACAAGGTATGCTATGGCTTTGCACTACCTTGCGCCAATTCTTAGAGCTGTACTTGTGCCAATTCTTAGAGCTACACTTGCGCCAATTCTTAGAGCTGCACTTGCGCCAATTCTTAGAGCTACACTTGTTCCCCCTCGATAGGGGGATGTCGCGTCAGCGACAGGGGGTCATGATTCGCACTATCCTGCAATTGCGTACTATAAAAAAATACACAATAATGAGATATTTTTGCGACAGAGAACCGTCCCTGTCACATTCGGAACCCGCTTTTCAATCTTTTGATTTTATTACCAGTAATAATCCTTCTTTTATTGTCACTCCAGCCATATCCTCTGAAAATTCATTGCTGACGCCCCAGGTAGTCCCGAATTCCAATGTTGCATCTTTTAGCGGGTAATAAAGGCCTTCTGTTGTAACTCCTGTGACCCTACCCCCCACTGGAACAAGGGATATATTAATATCCTTTTCTCTTACAAGGCTAATATTTTTGTTTATCATTTCTATCTCATTATGCTCATCGGCTAAAATGCCTTTTTTCCCTGCTTCAAGCAGTATTCTTAACAAAAAGACATTGGCCATGGTATGATCAAGCCGAGTCCCAGTGGCACCAAGAAGTATTACCTCCTCACAGCCTCTTTCAATTGCAAGCTGTACTGCCAGCTCTGTATCCGTCGTGTCTTTTTGCGCAGGAAATTTTATGACTTCGACGCCTGACTTGATGAGCGAGTCAAAGTCGCTTTCAGAAATGGAATCAAAATCCCCCACCAAAACATGAGGAAGAATACCGAGCTTTTTCAGATGCTGTGCACCACCGTCCGCACAGATTATGAAATCCGATTTTTCAAAATACTTTAAAATATATGTATAATCCACAATAGATCCGCTGCATATGATTAAACCGGTCATTATTTACTCCTGTATACATAGCACACTTTAGATCGCCATGTCGCCGAGTCTTCTCGTGATGACATGAAAGTAAGCTATATTACTCCGCCATAAGCCTTTTCCCTGAGGCTTCTGATAATTTCCGCCGTATCGGGAGCCTTGAAAACAGTTGATCCTGCCACTATGACATTGGCTCCGGCTTCGGTTATTCTATATATATTGCTTAAGTCAATACCGCCATCCACCTCAATATCCAATTCCAGTCCTTTTTTTGTACAAAGCCTCTTTAAATCTCTTACTTTTTCAGTCACCGGCTCAATAAAGGATTGACCGCCAAAACCGGGGTTTACTGTCATCAGAAGTACCATGTCAATGTCGCCAAGTATCCAGTCTACAGTAGAAAGTGAAGTGGCCGGATTCAAGGCAACTGCGGCACTGGCGCCGGTCTGCCTTATTTTTTGCACAGTGCGGTGAAGGTGCGGACAGCTTTCAACATGCACGCAAATAATATCTGCTCCTGCATCAGCGAAAGCATCTATGTAATTATCAGCATTCTCAATCATAAGGTGTACGTCAAAAATACGCTGTGTAGCCTTTCTGAGGCTTTTAACAACAGGCGGCCCTATTGTAATATTAGGTACAAAATGACCATCCATTACATCAATATGTATGTAATCGGCCCCGGCTTTGTCAATTCTGGCAATTTCCTCTCCCAGCCTGGAAAAGTCCGACGCCAATATTGACGGTGCTATTTTAATCATTGTCTTTTCTCCCTCTCCTTGTTGGATTTCTTGTATTTCATTGAATTGAGCTGCTTGAGGTAACCCAGCAATTCAATATATCTCTCATATCTTCCTGCATTAATTCTACCGCTGCTGACCAGTTCCTTTATTTTACAGTCCGGCTCATTAGCATGGCTGCAGCCGGAAAATCTGCAATCTTTAGCAAGCTCTAAAAACTCATTATAATAATGCTGTAATTCATTCTGTTCTATATTCTCCAGTTCAAAGGAGCTGAACCCGGGAGTATCAACTATATATCCGCCGCAGACAAGAGGAATAAGCTCTGCATGCCGCGTCGTATGCTTTCCTCTATCGTTCTTTAGACTTAAAATGCCGGTCTCCATGATCAAATCCTTGAGAATGCTGTTTAGTAAGGTTGATTTACCCACACCTGACTGACCGGCAAAAACCGTAACCCTTGATCTTAGTGTGTTTTCCAGTT
>Ga0366774_1057_pt1 | contig 19238 bp, 17 predicted proteins | sample BONcelHN113001D9_FD_207068 | JGI IMG/M metagenome (GOLD analysis project Ga0366774, IMG submission 207068) | Enriched cells from coal bed in the Powder River Basin, Montana, United States - BONCAT cells N11 rep2 HSBNCT.N11.300.1.D9 ...
CAGACTTAAAAAACTTATAACTATGACATGCCAAAAGCCGCGATTCTCCATCTAACTAAGAGAATCGCGGCTTTTCCTCTATTTCATCGCTCTTTCAATACTATTGAGCACCATCCGCAAATCATCAATAGGAACTTGCCCAGGTGCTGAAGCACTATGACCTACGGCAAAGGTCAGGGCAGATCCAAAAATACCCCCGACCATGCGGGTAACTACGCCATACTGTCCCATAGCAACAACAATGATGGGGATACTCATCTTTTTATTAGCCTCTACCAAAACACCTAACAGCGTTACTACATCTTCCATACTGCAAGGCATTACCGCTATTTTGGCAACATCCAGTCCGTACCGTGCTACTTCCTCGAGCTTATGCAAGAGAAACTCTCTTGTGGGTGTATATTCATACTGATGAAAAGAAGCAATTACTTTTTTTGCGTTTTTGTGTGCTATTTCCCGCAGAAACACAATATTCTCCGGGGCATTGCTCAACTCACAGTCAATATATTCAATATCCGTATGGTTACAAACTGCTGCACATAGGGCAATCACTTCCCCATCTGACAGAGGAATCGGTTGTCCTCCTTCACGGCTTGAGCGAATGGTAAAGATAATCGGCACATTCCGGGCAGTACCGGTAATCAGGTCAGCAATCGCCAATACTTCGGCCGGATTGCCAACATCCTGGAAGAAATCTGCCCGCCATTCAAGCATATCTGGCTTTTTAGCCAGGATACCGGCTAACTCGTCAACAATTTCACTTTTGGTTTTTCCTACTAAAGGGGTACAAATAGCTGGTGGAGTTCCTTCACCTGCAGCTTTACGTTTCATCTTTACAACCTCCTACTATATTACTATACTACACGATTAAACTAAAAAACTCACCCCTAATCATCTTAGGGGCGAGTCAACTACCCGCGGTACCACCCTGCTTGCTTACGCCACTTTTTCAGATACGGGATCATAGATCCGATATCCTAGCCCCATAACGGTGGCAACCGGCTCAGCTTACTTCCGGCCTTAAAGCCAGTTTCAGCCTGCAACTCTAGAGTGTACTTCACTATCGGACTGACCGGTTCGCACCACCCACCGGCTCTCTGAGCAGTTCCCAATACCTACTCTTCTCCATCATCATCTTTGCTTTTATTAGCATAATCATAGCAGTACTGTTAACTGTTGTCAACATCATACATACAAAAGTTCTTTTGCATGCCAAATGGTCGGCCTCCGCCAAAAATTAGCTACTCTAAACTCTATCTAATATGAGAGCTTAGGGTAGTTGTTTTTTCTAACCTGGTTTAAATGCAAAACTGACCGATAGAAGCCTGCAGCGATCCGGCTAATTGGGTCATTTCCTGACTTGCCATAGTAATCTGCTCCAGCGCAGCAGCCTGCTCCTGAGAGGCATTAGAGACCGTTTGCGTTTGATCGGCGCTTTTCTTACAAATCGTATCAACATAATTAACAGACGCTACTATCTGTTGACTTACTGCAGCCATTTGCTGAATTGCTGCTGAACTATCCTGGACCTGGGACGACATTTGGTTAATCAGCTTTACGATTTCTTCAAAAGATTGTCCGGCAGCATTCACTACTTCCGTTCCCACCGCTACCTCCCGGGTTTCGGCATTCATTACTCCGACAGCGTTAGCTGTATCGCTTTGGATCTCGGCAATAATAGACGCAATTTGTTTGGCTGCTGACTTCGATTGCTCCGCCAAGTACCGGACTTCCTCTGCTACTACCGCAAAGCCTCGGCCCTGTTCACCTGCACGGGCAGCCTCAATGGCCGCATTCAATGCAAGCAGGTTAGTTTGACCGGCAATACCGGAAATAGTATCAACAATCTGGCCAATTTGTTTAGAGTGCTTCTCAAGCTTTACTACAACTCCGGAAGAGCTAGCTACAGAATTTACGATACTAGTCATCTGCCCAATGGCAGCTTCAATCGCTTTTTTGCCGTCTTGAGCGGCAGTAGCCGTTAAAATTGCTTTGTCTGTTATGGTACTCGTATTGTCTGTGATCTGCCTGATGCTTGCCGACAATTGTTCTACCATTGTCACTGTCGAATTAATGTCATTAATCTGTTCGGCTGCTCCCTGGGCTACTTCACCGATTGTATTGGCCACATGATTAGTGGCGAATGCTGATTGTTCAGTACTTGCCGTAAGTTCTTCCGACAAGGCCACCACTTGCTCCGCTGTTTGTGCAACCTGGTTAACCAGGCGATGCAGATTGGCATTCATGGTGTTGAACCCTGCTGCCAATTGCCCTATTTCATCTTTCGAATTAACTGCCAGGTTCTGGACAACCAAGTTACCGCAGGCAACTTCCTTCACTCCTGCAACGATCAAAGTAAGCGGATAGGCAATCATCCGTGCAATAGACCATCCGAAGGCAAATGCTAAAAGCACTGCAGCAGTTGTCAGTCCGATAATTAATTTATTGGTGAAATTAATTAACTGCTCGCTTTCCAGCTTCTTCTTATCTGCCTCCGCTGACTGATAGTCCGACAAATACTCTAACAACACATTCACCTGTTTAATATGCTGCGCTGCATTGAGTTGATAATAGGCATACGCTTCCGGCTTTTGCTTGCGTAATGCCATTTGCGCTGTCCTTTGGCCGTGCTCCCGGTAAGCTCGCAATTCACCCATTACTTTTGTGATTACCTCTTGCTCCTGCGAAGACAATTGTGTCTGACTAAACTGGTTTAGTAGATCGTCGATTGTAACTTCCCGCCTTTTAAGATCATCAAGGCTCATCTGTTCCTGGGTAGGGTCACGCGTTACCATTAGTCCAAGAATAAGCGCTTCTGTTGCCCGGTTTTCAGCCCGGGCGACATTGAGCCATTTTATTGATAGCAAATGCTTATTGTACATTATAGTTATCTCTTTACCCAGCTTTTCGGAAACATAATAACCGGCAAAACCTATTAGCAGCAAAAAAAACGTCATTAAGACTAATAAGCAAAGAATTTTATTCATAGTCTTAAAATTCCGAAAATTATTCATAAACACACCTCTTCTGTTGAAGCAATGCTCATTTTTCGCCTTCCTCCCATACCCAGTTTATTTGTTCGGAACAACATTCAGTTATACCTATCCTGCTGCATTTACTGATTCCGTAACACAGACAAAAGACCATACTGAGAAACCGCCAACCATTGACAGTCAATAGTAGGCGGCCCTCACATTATTACAATTCTAAATTATAACGCCAAATTGGGACCATTAGAAGGGATTATGCAACTATACGCCCCGTTTTTAGCCTGAGCCTGAGAGTCAACTTTTCCCGAGTGAGCATCCAAATAGCTCTTTGCCGTTTTCAGGCAGCGCCAGGCATGTTCGGCATACCCAAGCTCTTTAACCCGTGCGAGGTGAGGTAATTCAATTGAATAGGGTACTTGCGGCAGCCTCTTCAGAATGGCAGCAATATCGATTCCGCCTTCACCTGCATACAGGCGTTCATCCCTGCCTGTATGAATCAGACCTTCCTTCGTTGTCGGAATTTCCGGAGGAGCGTCACACAGATGAGCGAAATGAAACCATTCACGCGGCACTGCATCCAGCTCCTCCAGTTTAACGCGCGAGCGGTGAAAATGGAGTGTATCAATCAGAATACCGCAATTTTCGCAATTAGCAGCACGAAGAGTAGCAAGAGCACCTTGTAGTGTTGTAACACTCGCCCAGGTGACAAACTCTAAATCTACCGTCAGTCCGAACTGCCTTGCCAGATCACAGAGCTCGGCAAAACGTTCGATAGCAAAGTTGCGATCTTCCGTCCAAATGCTGCTAAGCACATGGCGGCCGCCAAGCTCGGCAGCTACTTCTAACGCAGGAAGATATTTTTTCGGATCGAGACCATCGTAAATTCGCGCCAGCTCGATATCTAAAAGCTTCATACCCGTATCGGCAAGTGCCGTTTTAGTCTGCCGCAGCAGTTCTTTATTTTCAGCCAATGCATAGTTCGGCTCACCGGCCAGGCCGAAAAAAATGGGCCGAAAGCTGACAAAATCGTAACCGGCTCTTGCTGCAATATAGGTCATTTCAGGCGGTGCGCACCCCAGCACAGTCAGATGAGCCAGTGAAAATTGTTGCATCATTTTTATCCTCCTTAAGACAAATTCCACTCCGTTATTTACTTAAGCAACGCTAAACCTGCCCTGTTACCTGTTGTAAATGTTGTAGAGTGGAATTTGCCATCAAGTTCTAATTTGTACTTACATGGTGCACCTTTTTGCCGGGAGAATAAATGTCCATAATGTTCCAGTGTCCCGCTGTCGGTACAGGATTGTTAACCATTGATACATCAAGCACATACGGTTTGTTCGACTCTATGGCTTTTTGCAGCGCCGGCTTGAATTCCTCAGCTGACTGGATTTTCACGCCTTCTACTCCATAGGCCCTGGCAATAGCAGCATAATCCGGTGAATACGGTTCACCGTCTTTGATAAACAGCGTGCCAAAGGTCGTATCATAATGGGCTTTTTCAAGACCTGCAATGGTCCCAAAAGCATAATTGTTCATAATGACAAAGATGGCCGGAATATTTTCAATTGCCGCCGTAGCCAGCACTGCCGGATTTTGGCCAAAACCACCGTCCCCAATGAGCGAAATAACCACTCGGTCCGGAGCTGCTACTTTTGCCCCTAAGGCTGCCGGTGATCCAAAACCCATGGTAGCCAATCCGCCAGGTGTCAGGATAGAGCCTGGTTCATAGATAGGAAATTGCTGGCCTACACCATTTTTATTCCAGCCCACATCCGTTGTAATAATACCGTTTCGCGGCAGCACTTCCCGCACGTCAGCCAGTATACGCTGGGGGCTCATCGGGAAAGAATTGCTTTCAGCCAGGGCTTTATTGCTTGCTGTGAAATCCTTGCGATACGCACTAATCTCTCCTTGTAAGGCCTGGCTTTTACGGCCATGAGGATAAAGCTTTTTCGCTACACGGGTTAAAACAGTCAACGCTTGTTTCAAATCCGCTACAGCACCTATTTCAACAGGATAATTCCTGCCAATTTCACTAGCATCAATATCAATGTGAATCAGCTTGGTGGCTTTAAAGTCAAAGGTATATTCGGGATACCACGAACTGCAGTCTGCTTCTTTAAAGCTGGTGCCCAAGCCGAGAATATAATCGGCTTCCCGGCACTTATCATTGATAAACTTTGTCCCCCAAAAACCGGTCATCCCCAGAGTAAGCGGATGGTCATCAGGTAGCACACCTTTACCCATTAGGCTATGGGCTACAGGAATACCCATATGATCGACAAACGCCTTTAGTTCATTTGCCGCATCAGCAAGTATGACACCACCGCCTGCATAAATAAGCGGTTTTTTCGCCTCGGCCATAGCCCTGACAATGGTACCGGCAAGTTCTTCATCAAGTGAAGGCTTTTGAATGGTCTTGGCATTGCGGTCCAGGCATTCAAAGAGGGCGGTCTCCACTTCCAGCGAAAAGATATCCATTGGTACGTCAACTAAAACAGGGCCGGGGCGCCCGGATTCAGCTAAGGCAAAGGCCTTTTCTAAAATTTGCGGAAAAAGGTCAGGCCGCTCTACCCGCCAGGCCCGTTTTACAAAGGGGCGGTAAATTTCCCACTGGGTAGCATCAGCATGTAAATTCACTTCCTGGTGAGGGTGTTTGCCATAATAATGAGTGGGAACATCACCGGCAATAACCACCATCGGAATGGAATCAAGGGCAGCATTGGCAACGCCGGTGGCAGCATTAGTAAGGCCCGGCCCTAAGTGACTAAGCACAACGGATGCTTTTTTTGTAACCCGGGCATAGCCGTCAGCAGCGTGAGCAGCAATTTGTTCATGGCGCACATTAATAAAGCGGATTTTTTCACTTTTGGACAAAGCCGCTAAGACGGCAATATTAGTGTGTCCGCATAAGCCGAAGATGTGCTGTACACCTCTTCCTTCCAGATACTTGATTAACTGATTGGAAACTAGGTCTTTCATATTGTATCCTCCCCGTTATATTTCTCCTGGTAATGATAAACACCGTAATTAGATCGATCTAATGACTAATTTACACTTACCGTAAGACAGTATGCAGGATACCATATCGCTATCATATTCGGCATACTGAAATATCTGTACAATCCTCTGCACCGGTAATTATCCCAGCAGCCAGCGCATAGGAACAAGAACAAGCTGCGGAAATAGAATCATCAGAATAAGGACTACTGTTTCAATAATCAGGAACGGCATGATGTCGCGCATCAAGTCATCCATCAGGACTTTACCTGCTCCGCAGGCGGCATTTAGTACTGTCCCCACTGGCGGAGTAAGCAAACCAATGGCATTATTTAAAATAAATATTACACCAAAGTAAACCGGATCAATGCCTGCTTTAAGGACAACGGGCATCAAAACAGGTGTAAGAATGAGCACGGTAGGCGTTAAGTCCATCGCAGTGCCAACTACGAATACAAGTATATTAATTGCGACCATCAGCATTAATGGACTGTCCATATAAGGAGCCAGCCAGCCCGTAATAGATGCAGGTATATTTGCTATGGCAATCAGCCAGGAAGATACCATAGCGGCCGCAATCAGAAATAAGATTACACTTGTAGTCTTGGCGGCCGAGATGAGAATATGATAAAGCTGTTTAACAGTCAGGGCACGGTAGACGACAAAACACAGAAAGAGAGTATAAAAAACCGCTGCTACGGCAGCTTCGGTGGGTGTAACAACGCCCCCCTTGATGCCAACCATAATAAGAATAGGAAGTGCCAGCGCCCAGACTGCATCCTTAAAGGCGATTATAATTTCTTTAAAAGATTTGCGCTCAAAAACCTTAACGTTTTTCTTTCTGGCCATATACCACCAGGTAATTGCTAAACTTATGGCAATTACTAATCCGGGGAAAAGACCGGCCATAAAGAGTTTCATGATGGATACACCGCTAAGAGAACCAAAAATAATAAAGGGTATGCTAGGCGGTAAAATAGGAGCAACAATGGAACCTGCCCCAATCAGTGCGGCAGAACGGCTCTTGTCATAACCGGCGTCAGCCATCATGGGAACCATAATTGCGGCCAGAGCAGCCGTATCAGCAACTGCTGAGCCTGATAACCCGGCAAAGATAAAAGCCGTCATAATCGCGACATATCCTAAGCCGCCGCGAATATGACCAACCAGGGACAACCCAAAGCCGATAATGCGTTTGGATATGCCGCCTGCATTCATCAGTTCGCCGACGAGAATAAAGAAAGGAATAGCCATTAAAGCAAAGCTGTCTGCGCCTACAATTAAGTTCTGTGCCAGAATGCGGGTATCGAACATGCCAAGATGAAGCATCAATGCCGCACCGCAAACTAACAGCGCGAAGGCAATAGGCATTCCAAGCGCCATAGCACCACATAGCGAGAAGACAAATACTGCTACTGTCATTGGATTACTTCTCCTTTTACATTATTCTCCATGCTGACTTCTTCTTCTGATTCTTTTAAAACAACAAGCCGGTCGATAGCGCCCTTCACAAAGATGGCCCTGTAAAGATTACAGCAGACAACCAGGAACATCCCAACACTGGAGATGATACCGATGACATACATATAGGACAATGGTATTCCCGTAGCAGGTGAAAGAGTGTGCGACGTCATCATCGTTAATTTCAGACTTCCTGCAAAAAGCACCCAGAGAGTACCCAATACGAGTACATTACTCACAATAAAACAGATTTTTTTACCGATTGGCGATAATTTTTGCACTAAGGAGGTAAAGCCTAAGTGATTGTTGTCTTTTAGAGCTCCAATTGCCCCCAAAAATACGGTCCATACAAACAGGAATCGCGATAATTCTTCTGCCCACGTTAAGCCAGAGTTGAAGAGATAGCGCAATACTACATTAGCGAAAATTAAGAGACCCATGAGTGCTAAAAAAAGGGCCATAATACCATTAAAGGTTGCTTCCATCTTTGCTAGTTTTTTCATTTTATATTTCCTCCATTGCTGTTGATTAGTGTTTATTAGGAGGCTTTACTAATGGAGAGTTCTTAAGAAAAAATAACCTTAAGAACTCTCCATTTAAATTTGCTGTACCTGGCTACTTCGCTGCTTTTACCAGTCTGTCAACAAAATCTCCACCAATAGCCGTACTGACTTGTTTATAAATCGGCTCAAGTATCTGGATAATCTTATCTTTCTCGCCGGGATTCAAGTCATTGATTTTCATGCCTTTTTCTGTAAGATATTTAACACTGCTTTGGTCTTCTTCTTCATTTAGTTTTCTTTGATAAACCTTTGATTCTTCCGCTGCTTTCTTGATAGCTTCTCTTTCTTTATCAGTAAGCGTATCCCAGAAGACTTTACTAATAATAAACACATTGGCATTATAAACGTGACCGGTATTAGTCAGGTATTTTTGTACTTCGTTGAATTTACTTGTTACTACGTTGCCGTAAGGGTTTTCCTGACCGTCAACAACCCCTTGTTCCAAGGCAGTATAAAGCTGAGAGAATGACATCGGAGTAGGATTTGCACCAAGTGTTTTCCAGGTATCAACATGAACTTTGCTTTCCAAAGTCCGGATCTTCAGCCCCTTAATATCGTCTGCCGTTCTGACTTCCCGCTTATTGTTGGTAAGATGTCTAAAGCCATTTTCCCAGTAAGCTAAGCCAATTAAGCCTGATTTGGGCAGATCCTGCAGCACTTCCTGCCCGATAGGGCCGTCAAAAACTTTGTAGGCCGTTGGCTTATCCTTAAATAAGAATGGCAGGTCGAAAGCATCAAATCGCGGTGCAAATGCAGCTACCACGCCGGTAGAAACAGCTGTGGCATGGACTGTCCCCATTTGCAGAGCTTCCAGTACCTGGCGGTCTCCGCCCAATACACCGTCAGAAAATACTTCACCTTTTATGGTGCCGCCTGTCTCTTTTTCAACAAGTTCGGCAAATTTTTGCAGGCCTTTGGTAAGTGACCGGTCTTTATTGGTAACAATCCCGAGCTTCATCACTTTAGTCCCGGCTTTTTTGTCGTCCGATTGCGTTTGGGAAGAACAACCGGTAACCAACAGTAAACAGACAATGATTGCCAAACTAATTAGCGTAAGATACTTTTTCATCCTTACTCGCCCCTCTTCATCCATAATAAATTACTTTTTTGGCTTAGGGTTCGGCATCGCTCTACTTGCTTTGGTAGTCATTTTAACATGTATACCTTTTATGTGACCATAGCCATGCCTCCTTCTGCTAGCAATTTATCAGGCAAATTCCATAACAATCTTGGCATAATCTCCCGACAAGGCATCACGAAAAGCCTCTTGGTAATTCTCATAAGACCAGGACTTAGAAATAATGGGTTCAATATACAAGGACGGATTAACTAAATAAGCAATCGCGTCGGCATAATCCTGAACAGTGTAGATGATAGAGCCTAAGATGGATATCTCATTGCGGACAATATGAATGGGGGATAAGTTAACCGGATCCATGGTAATGCCTAAGGGCACCATGATTCCACCAGGCTTAACGATATGCATTGCTTGCTCTATTGCCGCTTTCACTCCGGCTGCCTCAATTACTACATCAAATACTTCAGCCTGCACCTCTTCAGGCAGGCGTATTGTTACTTTTCCCAGTTTTTTTGCCAGTTCCAGCTTGAGTGGATTAACGTCGATAACCGTTATATCAGCTCCTAAATGGAGTGCCAGGGCAATTGATAACAACCCCTCTGTACCGCAGCCAATGACCGCAACAGATGTACCTTTTGTGATATTCGCTTTTTTCAAAGCATGAACGGTAACAGCGAAGGGCTCAATCAGAATTGCTCTTTTATCGGGCATATCCGGAGGAACGGGTATTGTATATTTGGCATCAATAGTAATTTCTTGGGCAAAGACACCATCCGTAGCTACTCCTAATGGTTTCTTATCTATACAGATATTTGTTTTTCCATTTGCACAGAATTCACAGGTCCCACAATAGGTATTGGGATAAACAACAACTTTCGTGCCAATTTTGTGAGAAACATTTCTGCCTGCCTCAATAACAGTCCCGATTACTTCATGGCCCGGACGCAGTGGGTATTGAGCATAGCTTATCGTACCCTTATAAACTCGCAAATCAGAACCGCATATGCCGCCACAAATCACTCTGATTTTAACTTCATTTTCCTTAGGAGCAGCTAATGCTTGAGCTTCGCGCAGCTTCATTACTCCAGGAGCTTCTAAATATAATTCAAACGTACTACTCACCTTCTCAGTCCATTATAGTCTGTCTTTTAATTAAAGATTAAGCTGTTTTGTTGATTCAGGCCATGTCTTACTATCTCTTTTTACTGTCAGTACCGCTTTCATTAGATCGATCTAATGAAAGTATATTACCCTCTGTCATTACTTGTCAATGTCTATTTTTAGACTATTTTAAAAATATAATATAATCAGATTATGTGTGAAATCCTTCACATTTCTTCATTGCAGCAGCACTGCAGAGACTAGCAGCCATTTACATTGATTGACAGCTTCCAGTCGTTATCTTATACTGTCTTTAGTATCAGTTAGACTTACTGTCCTTCCCATTCTTTACCGTTTATGGTAAACTTTGTAGCATTAGGTGGTCACATGAAACTAGAAAAGCGAGCCCATATAACATTACAAGACGTGGCTAAGCACGCTGGCGTATCCCGGGCTACCGCCTCACTTGTGCTCCGCGGCAGTAAACATATTACAGAAGCCACCCGCGAAAAAGTTCTCGCATCTATGCAGCAATTAGGCTATGTCTACGACCGGGTTGCTGCTAATTTGCGTTCCAAGGTTTCTACGACTGTCGGTTTAATCATTATGGAGCTTGCCAACCCCTTCTACTCGGAATTGTTAGTCGGCATTCACCAGGAATTGGATAAGTTTGGACAAACTGTTATCTTAGGAACAACTTTTGATTCCCAGTCCATTCAAGAGCGTCTGCTTTCTACCATGTTAGAGCATCGGGTAGGCGGTATTATTCTGTCGGCAGTACCAGGCAGCCCGAGTGAGCCCATTAACCGAATTGAACAATTAGGTATACCTGTTGTCTTAGTGGGCAGAAAGCTGCCTGAAGCTACTTGCGATTATGTCGGAGTAGACAATGTGCTGGGTGGCCGAATTGCTGTGGATTATCTGATTGAAAAGGGACATCGACGAATTGCCCTTGTCGGCGGTTTTTCTCAGCTATCATCCTGGCAAGGCCGCAAACAGGGCTATGACGATGCCTTGCAGCACGCAGGCCTGAAGATTGATCCTTCGTTAATTATTGAGAGTCCGGCAACCCGCCAAGGCGGTATCGAAGCAATTGAAAAGCTGTTACGTCTTCCGAATCGGCCCACTGCAGTTTTTTGTTATAATGATACGATTGCTATTGGCGCCATGATGAAGCTAAATGATGCAGGCATCATTCCGGGCCAGGACATGGCAATAGTCGGTTTTGATGATATTCCCGAAGCGGCAATCCTTAGCCCCAAGCTTACCACCGTCTCTTCCTTCACCCGTCTTATGGGAGCTCATGCCGCCCGCTTGTTGTATTCCCGTATTGAAGGCTCGACAGTTGACCCGAAAGCAGTTATTCTTAAACCTGAGCTGATTGTCCGTGATTCCTGCAATTACTCCGGCAATTTAGAGACGTAAAAAAGATCGCTGCTCCATAAGACTTATGGAGCAGCGATCTTTTTTGTTTTTATGAGTTTACCCCATCTGGTGTTGGCGAATAATCGCCAAAAACTCAGCTCCGTATTTTTTCAGTTTCACTTCACCGATCCCCTTAATCAGCCGCAGCTGCGGCTCATCAATAGGGCATTGCTGACTGAGCTCTTTGAGCGTACTGTCGGCAAATACCACATAGGGCGGCACATTGTCCCGTTCAGCAATGCGGCGGCGCAGCTGCCGCAGCGACTCAAACAGAGTGTCATCAGCTTGCTTTTGTCGTTGGACAACTACCTTCTGCCATACTTTGGATTGATTTTTTAATACTGCAATAGCTGGAGGAGCTAATTTTACCACTGGATACTCACTTTCCGTCAGAGTGAGATAATCAGTAGCAACTAGCCGCTGAATGAGTGTTTTAATATCCTGTACGGTCCGTTCGGCAAACAATCCATAAGTAGGTAATTGATCAAAGCCAAACTGGAGCACCTTTTTATTTTTTGATCCCTTTAACACCTCAGCTACCAGAGATACCCCAAAACGCTCTCTCATGCGATAAACACAGGAAAAGACTTTCTGGGCGTCAATGGTGATGTCCATTCGTTCACTATTGTCATTGCAATTACCGCAATTGCCGCAATCGTCGGCTGTCACGGTATCACCGAAGTAACGCAAAATATAAAAACGCAGGCACTCGGGCGTATGACAGTAATCAACCATACCCTGCAACTTACCCAGTTCATGCTGTTTGCGCTGGGGCGACTCTATTGACTTATCAATTAAAAACTTTTGCAGCATGACATCCTGAGCACCATAAAGCAAGATACACTCACCAGGCAGGCCGTCACGGCCGCTACGGCCTGCCTCCTGGTAATAAGACTCCATATTGCGAGGCATGTTGTAATGAATGACGTAGCGTACATTGGATTTGTCAATTCCCATGCCAAAGGCATTAGTCGCAACCATTACCTGTATATCATCATAAATAAACTTATCCTGTTCGGCTTTGCGCTCATTATCGCTTAAGCCGGCATGATACCGTCCGGCAGCAAAACCTTTTTTACACAGTGTTTCATAAAGGCTGTCCACTTCACGGCGAGTAGCTGCATAAATAATACCGGTCTGCTTGCTGTTAGCCTTCACGTAGTTGATTACAAAATCTTGTTTGTTTTCACCGCGGAGCACACTAAAGGATAAGTTTTCACGGTCAAAGCCGGTCACATGAACATCCGGTTGCTGTAAGGACAGCAATTCGCAAATGTCAGTCTTTACTTCCGGCGTTGCCGTGGCTGTAAAGGCTCCAATAACCGGTCGTATGGGCAGACCCGCTATAAAAGTACTAACTGCTCTATAACTGGGCCTGAAATCATGCCCCCATTGAGAAACGCAATGAGCCTCGTCTACCGCTACCATACTAATGGGCAATTCCTGCAGCGCGGCCTGAAAGGATTCCGTCTCAAGCCGCTCAGGAGCAACATAAATCAGCTTATACCGGCCAGTCCGCATGTTATACAATCGCCGATTGACTTCAGCTCCAGCTAGTGAGCTATTAATAAAGGTCGCCGGTATTTCCTGATTATTAAGACCATCCACTTGATCTTTCATCAAAGAAATCAGCGGCGAAATAACAACAGTAATACCAGGAAATAACAAGGCTGGAAGTTGAAAACACAGTGACTTGCCCGCCCCTGTCGGCATAATAGCTACAGTATCCTTATTCTCAAGCAAACTGGCGATTACCTTAGCCTGCCCTGGGCGAAACTGGTCGTAACCATAATATTGACGTAATAATTGTTGTGCTTTTTCCATCATACGCTTGCTATGCCTACTTTCTTAACTCACACTAATCTTCATACTCGTTTATTCGGTTTCACCTGGTCTAAATCCTGCCCTACACTTTTAGTTGCAGCGACTTTCTCTTTTGATAAAATACGGTGTTTTTACACTACGAGTGTACATTTTAACTATTTTTCGGTTTTTGTTGCATTTAGTCCTTGCCAAAAGTATTATTTTTCTTTACAATGTACATACAAGTTAAAATTCCCTTAATGAGCAATGCCGCTCAAATACACTGTCAACGTGCAGTGCATTTGAGCGGCATTGTGCTATCTTATACGAAAGGAGATGATCTATTGATTCATCTGGAAGGCGTAAACAAGCACTTTGGTAATCTCCATGTGTTAAAAAACATTGATTTAACAGTTAAATCAGGTGAAAAACTAGTCATCATCGGCCCTAGCGGCTCCGGTAAAAGTACGATGATACGCTGCATGAATTTATTAGAACGCCCCAGCAGCGGCAAAGTTATTGTCGACGGTACAGACATTATGGCAGCCAATGCGGCTGTCAACGACATCCGTCAATCAGCCGCCATGGTTTTCCAGCAATTTAATCTCTACCCACATAAAACAGTGTTAGAAAACCTGACACTTGCTCCTGTTTTAGTTAAAGGAGTTGCCAAAAAAACGGCAGAAGAAACGGGTATGGCTTTTCTGGAACGGGTTGGATTAAAAGAGAAAGCCCATGCTTATCCTTCGCAGTTATCCGGAGGTCAGCAGCAGCGGGTGGCAATTGCCAGAGCACTGAATATGCATCCCAAAATCATGCTATTTGATGAACCGACCTCTGCTCTTGATCCCGAAATGATTAATGAAGTGCTTGATGTTATGGTCGACTTAGCTAATGAAGGAATTACCATGGTAGTAGTTACCCATGAAATGGGCTTTGCCCGGCGCGTTGCTGACAGAGTTATTTTTATGGACGGCGGTCAAATCATTGAACAGGGTACTCCTGAACATTTCTTTGTTAATGCCGAACATGAACGAACAAAACTGTTTTTAAGTCGGATATTACATTAATAATAAAACAAAATGAGGGGGATTTTCCCATGAAAAAGACTGGTTTATTGGCACTTATTGTCATACTGGCATTCACTTTCATTGTTACAGGCTGCGGTGGTACCACTCAGAAAGCAGAAGCTCCTAAAGATGCAGTAGCCGCCGATATAAAAGCAATTAAAGACCGGGGTGTACTAAAAGCGGGCGTTAAAGTTGACGTTCCCAAATTCGGTTATAAAGATGCACAAAGCGGTAAAGTAGAAGGCTTTGAAATCGATCTGACCAAAGCAATTGCCAAAAAAATTCTTGGTGATGAAACTAAAATTGACGTACAGGGCGTAACTGCCAAAACGCGTGGTCCTCTGCTTGACAATGGCGAAGTTGATATGGTTATTGCTACCTTCACCATTACAGAAGAACGCAAACAAACGTATAACTTTTCCGATCCCTATTTCATTGACGGCGTAGGTCTATTAGTGAAAAAAGCTTCCGGTATAACTAACCTTAAAGGTTTAGACGGCAAGAAAATCGGTGTAGCCCAAAGTGCTACTAGCAAAAAAGCTGTTCAAGAAGAAGCTGATAAAGTGGGCGCTAAAGTTACCTTCCTTGAATTCGGCACCTATCCCGAAATTAAAGCTGCCCTGGATTCAGGCCGCGTAGATGCCTTCAGTGTTGATACTGCCATTCTCTTTGGTTATTTGGATGACTCTACCACTATTCTCTCGGAACGTTTCAGCCCTCAGCAATACGGAGTTGCCACCAAAAAATCCAATACCGCTTTAGCTAAGCTGGTAAATGATACACTCAGCGACATGAAAAAATCGGGCGAACTTGACAAACTAATTCAGAAGTGGGGTCTTAAATAGTGTCCGGTCCTTTCGCCGGCTTTAAGTGGCTGGCTTTAGCACAAGACTGGTCGGTATTCGCTGAGGGATTTCTCACCACTATCATCGTATCTATCCTCGGGCTGGCGCTGGCGCTGGCCCTGGGAGTCTTATTCGGAGTCATCGGTTCCGCTCCCTCGAAAGTATGCCAACTCGCTAACCGGTGCTATGTCGAATTTATTCAAAATACTCCGTTGGTTATCCAAGTTTTCTTCCTGTATCACGGGTTACCTCACCTGGGCATCATGTTACCGGTTTTTTCGGTTGGTGTTTTAGGAGTGGGTTTTTACCATGGAGCCTATATCGCCGAAATTATCCGGGCTGGCATACAAGCCGTTCCGAGGGGACAAATGGATGCCGCTCAGTCACAGGGTTTCACCTTTTGGAGTGCCATGCGGTATGTTATTGTACCGCAAGCCAAACGGGTTGTCTTTCCGCCAATGACAAACCAGGCCGTAAGTCTAATCAAAAACACTTCTGTCATGGCCATGGTCGCCGGCGGGGATCTCATGTATCAAGCCGATTCCTGGGCAAGTACCTATCTGCACTACGGTCCCGCTTATGTTGTCACAGGACTGTTATATCTGTCCATCTGTTACCCGCTGGCAGCCTATGCTAGGCGTTTAGAACGCCGCATGGAGGTGTCGCTATGATTCAGGAACTGTTCAAACCGGAATTAGCCTGGTTTTTGTTTGACGGCCTCTTAGTAACATTAGAAATTGCTTTCTTTTCTATCTTTTTAAGTTTATTCTTTGGTACCATATTAGGAGTAGCCCGTTTTTCTAATCATGTCATTTTTAGTAAACTGGCAACCCTGTATATTGAAACAGTACGTAATATCCCTACACTGTTATTTATTCTGGCAGCTCGCTTTATGACCAATCTACAGCCGGCGAATGCCGGAATTCTGGCAATGACAATATTCACCTCAGCTATAGTTGCCGAAATCGTCCGTGGCGGTTTGAACTCGGTTAACAAGGGGCAATGGGAAGCAGCCCGCTCACAAGGCCTGACGTATGTTCAGACACTGCTGTACGTTATTTTACCCCAAGCCTTCCGCAACATGATTCCTCCCTTAATGTCACAAACAACTACAGTTATCAAAGATACTTCTTTTGTCTGGGCAGTCGGTATTGAAGAGCTAACCGGCAAAGGGATGATTATTATGGGTAAGTACGGCAGCACCGGTCAAGTATTTGCTATCTTCGGCACCATTGCAGCCACCTATTTTGTCATTAATTATGTGTTGTCTGTCGTTGCCCGCGCACAACAGCGCCGGCTGGCAGCCAGAAGCTATTAAAAGAAGAAAGGGTATTCCTGGTAAGTTCCAGGGATACCCTTTCTTTTTATAGAGCACTATTTAAAAAAGCCTGTGTCCGCGGATGCTGAGGTGAATTGAACAGCCTTTGAGGCGTTCCTTCTTCTACAATCTCCCCTTTATCCATAAAAATAACACGATGAGCTACTTCGCGGGCAAAGGCCATTTCATGGGTAACTACCACCATGGTCATATGTTCCTCAGCCAACTGCCGCATGGCTTTCAAGACTTCGCCGGTCAATTCAGGGTCAAGTGCTGAAGTAGGTTCGTCAAACAGCATAATGCCAGGCTTCATGGCTAACGCCCGGGCAATTGCTACTCGCTGTTTCTGCCCGCCTGATAAGTGCGACGGATAGACATCCTTTTTTTCTAATAAGCCTACTTTATCAAGCAGCATTTGGGCCTCAGGAATGATTGCCTCACGGCTAGCGCCTTGCACCACTTGGGGAGCCTCAATAACATTCTCCAAAACAGTCAAGTGCGGAAACAGATTGAAATGCTGAAATACCATACCCATTTTGCGGCAAATGCGACGAGCTTCCCCTTCAGCAGCATAGTGGCTTTTGCCTTCCGGGTTGTCAGCCGCCAGCACTTCGCCCTCTACTGCAATGGTACCCCGGTCAATAGCCTCGAGCCGGCTTAAGCAGCGCAGCAAGGTACTTTTACCTGAGCCGGAAGGCCCAATAATAGCAACCACTTCCCCCTTTTGCACCGACAGAGAAACATTGTTTAGTACCGCCAATTGCCCAAAGTTTTTATAAATATGTTCCATCCGTATCATTGTCATTCTCCTATTCATCATACACGGCATAGCGCTTTTCCAGCTTTTGAAATATCCAGGTAAGCACAAAAGTCATTGCCAGATAAAAAACAGCAGCTACCAGAAAAGGTGCAGTATCAAAGTCGCGCTGCACAATCGACCGGGTAGTGCGCAGCAAATCATTCATTGCCAAAACATAAATAAGTGAGGTATCTTTCACCAAAGTAATCGTCTCATTGCTTATTGGCGGCAGTACCCGTTTAATTACTTGGGGCAGCACAATGCGCTGCATGGTTTGCACATAAGACATGCCAAGTACTTTGGCACCTTCGTATTGTCCCCGTTCGATTGATTGGATGCCGGCCCGGAATATTTCCGCAAAGTATGCGGCGTAATTTAAAGTAAAGGCTACCAGTGCTGCCGGAAAATCGGGCAGCTTAACTCCTATGTACGGAATAAAGGGCAGCCCATAGTATACAAACAATAACTGCAGCATAAGCGGCGTACCGCGCATTAGCCAGATATATACGCCCACCGTACCGCTCACTGCCTTAAACCGGGAAATGCGGCCTAATGCCAGCAATAATCCTAGCGGCAAAGACAGCACAATCGTAATAAAGAACATTTGTAACGTTACTACCGTCCCCTCCAGCATAGGGCCAATAATTGAAAGTATGTATTCCATCTTACTCTCCTATGAATGAAAGTATAGGCTAATGGACGAAACCATCAGCCTATAGCGCTTCAACTTTTATTTTACAATATCGGCACTAAACCATTTCTTGGAGATGCTGGCCGAGGTTCCGTCTTTCTTCATGTCGTCCAGTGCCTTTTGCAATTTGGCCTGCAGATCTTTATCTTCTTTCCTGAGACCCACACCATACTCTTCTGAACCAAAGTGATCAGCCAGTATAGTGTATTCGCCGGCTTTCTTACTTGTGTAGTAACGGCCGACAATTTCATCAACAACAACCGCATCTAAGCGGCCCGTCTTTAAATCCATAAGAGCAGCCACATTGTCGGGGAATTTCTTGAATTCTTTAAATGATTTTAGCACTGCTGCATCTTTTTCTACCGCTTCCACACTGCTGCTGCCATCCTGGGCTCCTACCACTTTGCCTGCCAGATCGGCTTTAGACTGAATGGGCGAGCCGGCGGCAACAACAATAATTTGACGATTCTCCATGTAGGGGTTGCTAAACAAAATGTTCTGTTTGCGCTTCTCGGTGATTGTCAGACCATTCCACAGCATATCTATACGTTTGCTGCTCAGTTCAGCCTCTTTGCTATTCCAGTCAATGGGCTTAAATTCCACTTCCATTCCCAGACGTTTTGCTGCTTCTTTAGCCATATCCACATCAAAACCAACTATGGTATTTTTATCATCACGAAAACCCATCGGAGGGAAATTATCATCCAATCCCACAACAAGCTTCTTTTTGTCCGGCCCGCCACAGCCGCCCAGCAAGGTTATCGCCAATAGACCAATCAGTATCAATGACATAACTTTTCTCATGTCTTTATCCACTCCCGCCGCAAAATTATAATCTCACTGCTTATTTTACTTTACTATATTAAAGTATAGAACCTTTAAAACGGCACATTATTAAAAAACAGGCTTCATTTGTATTCATTTTCTCCTGTTTCCACGGCTATTCGCAGTATCTTATTTTTTATAAAGCTCGTAATAATATAAAAAATAGCACAGGGAATATTCCTTGTGCTATAGCAACCATAATTGGTATTAAAATTTCTCATTAGCCCATTATCGGCGCCACTTACTTGTTTTCCCTTACCATATAA
>Ga0366774_1061_pt1 | contig 17622 bp, 13 predicted proteins | sample BONcelHN113001D9_FD_207068 | JGI IMG/M metagenome (GOLD analysis project Ga0366774, IMG submission 207068) | Enriched cells from coal bed in the Powder River Basin, Montana, United States - BONCAT cells N11 rep2 HSBNCT.N11.300.1.D9 ...
CGTTAGTCGTGCTGGATACGAATACCAGCGGTATACTCTCCGTCATCGGCGGCCGGGTATATACCGGCCGCCGGTGCTTAAACAGGGCCGTCAATATGCGCCGCCAGCCCGGCTCCGCCATAAAGCCCGTGCTGGTCTATGCGCCCGCTTTGGAGAAACTGAAACTCACCCCTGCATCGCTCATATTGGACGAGCCTGTAAACTTCAGCGGCTATACGCCCAAGAACTTCAACGGGAAATATGCGGGCTACGTTACCGTGCGGGACGCTATCGCCAACTCTTTGAACATACCGGCGGTGAAGACATTCTACAATCTCGGCGTAGACGCTGGAAAGCTGTACGCTTCCAACGTAGGCATTAAGTTTGCCCCCCAGGACGACAACCTGACGCTGGCCCTGGGCGGTTTTACACAGGGCGTCTCGCCCCTGGAGCTAGGCGCCGCATTCATGCCTTTCGCAAACGGAGGCTATTTTTCAAAGCCGTACTGCATACAGAAGATCACCACACCGGACGGCACCGTGCTCTACGAGCACAAAACGGACAAATACCATGTGCTTTCGAGCGACACGGCTTACCTCATTACGTCCATGCTCAAGTCCGCTGTGGATTATGGCACGGCCAAAAGGCTTCAGACCGAGGGTGTGGAGATCGCCGGAAAAACCGGTACTTCAGGCTCCGACAACATAGAAGGCAACAAGGATTCCTGGGTGGTAGCCTACAATACGCAGATCTCGGTATGCTGCTGGATGGGGTACGATAAAACGGACGCCGTGCACTGCCTGCCCAAGGACATTACGGGCGGTACAAAGCCCGCGCTGCTCGTTAAAAGCGTATTTGAGAACATGTACAAGAAAAGAAAAGCGCCTGCATTTTCCGTTCCGCAGGGCATCGTAGAGGCCAAGATAGACTTAAAGGCGTTGGAAGACGAGAATAAAGTGCTGCTGGCGGGGGCTTTTACGCCAACCGACAAGACAAAGACCGAATATTTCACGGAGGATACCGTGCCGAAGGAGTACTCCGACTACTGGGACATCCCGTCGCCTCCGGACGACCTGGCCGTGGCAGATTCCGGAAACGGTTATCCGCTCGTTTCCTTTACGCCCAAGAATTCCTATACGGTATATCGTCTGATGCGCGTCCGGGCGGATTCCAACTACGCATACGCAGTCGATGAATACACAGGCAAAACCGATCCTGTAAAAGTCATCGACTACGATATCACAGCCGGGCTCACATACCTGTACTATGTGGTTCCCGTTCACCCCGACCTGGAGCTTGGCTCGGGTGAATTCACAGGCCCCGTATCCTCCTACGTCATCTACACAAAGCTAACGCCGGATGACACGACCGAGCTCCCGTATTAGGAAGTACGGGCCGCTGACTAAGACCCAAATAATCTTTGGAAACACTGATTAATACGCCATCATTGTCATTCTTAAGGGAGCATAAGCGACTGAAGAATCTTTGTAATAAGGCCATTTTTTAAGATTCTTCGCTTCGCTGGAGAATGACAAAAAGAGAGTTTTTCAGTGCTTCCCTTTATACAATGATAAGCCCCATCAGGGTTCTATCAGTAAAGTCTCGCTTTTTTGAAGCGACGCTTCTATCAAGCCCAGGGTATCCAGCACCGATTCGCTTCGCTCGATATTGGCCATGCGCGGCCTTGTAACCGGGTGTTTGGCTACGAAAACCGTGCAGCAGTCCTCGTAGGGCAGTATGGATGTCTCATAAGTACCGATCTTGCGGGCATAATCCATGATCTCGATTTTGTCCATACCGATCACGGGCCGGAACACGGGCATGCCCACGACGCTGTCTGTGACATACAGGCTCTGCATCGTCTGGCTTGCCACCTGCCCGACGCTCTCTCCCGTTACCAGTGCTTGCGCGCCGTCCTGCCTGGCCAGTTTCTCCGCGATGCGCATCATAAAGCGCCGCATGATGATGGTGAGCTCCTCCCCGGGGCATTTCTGGTAGATCTCCGTCTGTATGTCCGTAAAATGCACGATGTGCAGTTTGATATTGCCCGCAGACCGCGCAAGTATCTTCGCAAGGTCGATGACCTTTTGCCTGGCCTTTTCCCCCGTATAGGGAAAACTGTGAAAATGTACCGCGCAAATCTCTACGCCGCGTTTGGCCACCATGTAGCCGGCCACCGGGCTGTCGATGCCGCCGGACAAAAGCAGCGCAGCGCGTCCGTTGCTCCCCACCGGCATGCCTCCGGCGCAAGGGATCACCTCCGCATAGCAGTATGCCGCGTCGCGTATTTCTATCGCAACCGTGATATCGGGGTTGTGGATGTCTACCTTCGCGCCTTCCACGTTGTCCAACAGGAAGGCGCCCGCTTCCCTGGCGATCTCCATGGAATCCATGGGATATTTCTTGTCCGCGCGCCTGGCTTCCACCTTGAAAGTGGATTGCCCGCCCTTTAGCGCATCCCGGAGCTTTCCGGCCGCCGCTTCGCAAACGGTTTTAAATTCCTTATCCGTTTTTACGGCAGGGCACACGGAATGCAGGCCGAATACCTCCCGTATCCTTCCGATGACCGCGCGTTCGTCTTCCTCTTTATAACCGCTGATGTAAAACCGGCCGTCGCCCCTTATGACCTCAGCTCCGGAAAACTCTTCCAGCGCCTCGCGTGTCCTTTTGACCAGCAGCTTTTCAAAAAAAGGGCGGTTTAAACCCTTTAAAAATATCTCCCCGTACCGTACCAGCAGCAAATGCTCCATGCTATCTCCTTTTAAATCCCTTCAGTATCCCGTATTTCGCCTTTATGGCTTCGAGCGCGGTGTCTATTTCCTCTTCCGTATTGAAGGGCGATACGCTTAAGCGGACCGCGCCCTCTATGCGCTCCTTGTCGTACCCCATCGCCTTTAAGACGCGGCTTCCCATGCCTTTTTTGGACGAACAGGCCGAGCCCGTGCCGATGTATATGCCCTCTTCCTCCAGCGCGTGCAGCAGCACTTCGGCCCGGATTCCCGTAAACGATACATTCAGTATATGCGGGGCGCTTTTTTCTTGAGGCGCGGCATTCACAAGTACGCCGCCGAGGCCTTCAAGCCCGCTTAAAAGCCTATCCCTCAGTATGCGCATTTTTACCGTATAGCTTTCAAAATGCTCTGTAAAGTGCGTACACGCTGCCCGGAATGCGAGAAGCCCGAGCGTGTTTTCCGTGCCTGCCCTATAGCCCCCCTCCTGGCCGCCGCCCAGAAAAAGCGGCTTTAAAAGCGCCCTGTTTGCGGCGTAGAGGGCGCCCGCGCCTTTGAAGGCGTGTATCTTATGCGCGCTCACCGTGTAGAGGTCCACACCGGAGCCTTCCAGGCTGAAAGGCACTTTTAAAAATGCCTGTACGCCGTCGGAATGGAAGGCCGCGGAAGGGTTTGCCTTTTTCACAACCGCGGCAATGCCCGCGATATCGTTTACCGCGCCGGTTTCGTTGTTTACATGCATCACGGATACGAGCGCCGTATCCTCCCGAACGGCAGCGGCTACATCCGAAGCGGCTATGGTGAGGTCTGCTTTCGGCCTGATGAAATCCACTGCGTGTCCTTCGCGCATGAGGCTTTTCATAGCCTCGTATATGGACGGATGTTCAATCCCGGATGTTACAAAATGGCGTTTTCGCTTTGTGAAGCCCGCCAGGACGGTGTTGTTGGCCTCCGTGCCGCCGGATGTGAAAAGCAGCTCGCCTTTCGGGGCGCGGAGCGCTTCCAGCACGCTTTTTCTCGCGCTGTTTACGGCCGTGTGAACGAGCGCGGCCGGCCTGTACAGCGAGGAGGGGTTGTACCAGCCGCCCCGCATGTATTCGTGAACGAGCGCTTCAAGCTCTGAAAGCGGCCTGGTCGTCGCCGCGTTGTCGAGGTATATTTCCATTCTATTATCCTTAAAAATCGTTTTTTTGCCAATTTATTGTACCATAACAAAAAACGGAACGCAAAAAAAGCGTTCACTTCATATTCAGATTTATATGCACGGATGAATCCGTACCGCCAGGCCATACGCTTTCCCCATATTCCCCGGTATTAAGGAAGCACTAAAAACTCTCTTTTCGTCATTCTCCGGCGGAAGCGAAGAATCTTAAAAAATGGCCTTACTACAAAGATTCTTCAGTCGCTTATGCTCCATCAGAATGACATGATGGCGTATTAATCAGTGTTTCCTTAATTCGGCGCCGCTACATCCGCCGCGGGTTCCAGTCTGGCTTTCCCGCCTGCGATGACCAGCCGGTAGAGTTTCAGCGACCCGTCGTCGTTTTCCTGCATGAGATAGATATTGGACTGTGCCGTGTGCAGGCTGAAATCCATCCCCGTAACATCCATGAGATCGTATTGATTGCCCGTTTTGGTGTCATAGGCGGATAAGATGCATGTTTGGACGATTAATTCGTCCTGTATCCCGGGGCTTTTGGAATCCGTATTCTGCGGCGCTTCTTCATCTTCAGGCGAACCAACTGTTCTTGTATAGATGATGTACTGCCCGTAACCCGCATACGCTTCCATACTGTTTTCGATATTGTACTTTTTATCCGTTTTGACGTCATAGCCTGTCAGACTATCCCAAGTATTATAAACCAAAAGATCTGCTTTCATTTCAAAATGCCAATCGGAATATTCCGTATCCAGCGTCTTTTTCTTTCCGCTTTTAAGATCGAACGCGCCTATCGGCGAACCATCCGTCTGCGCCGCATGGGTAAAGTAAATTTTGCCTGGAACCATGCAAAAAGTATATACATTTTCAATGATGCGTTTGCTGCGCTTTCCGTCTAAATCCACGGCGTATAAATCGCTGTACGGTTCTGACTCTTCGGTTTCCCTGGTGTCATAGGCGTAGTATATTTTTTCGCCATAAGCCGCTATGCTGTAGATCGAGTTTTTTAGTTTCAGCAGGCTTTTATCCCCGCCTGTCTGCACATCGTATTCCCGTATACGGTTGATGTCGCTTTCACCGTCTGAATTAACGGTCGGCTCCACAGGCACATAATAGACTTTGCCTTTAAAATAGGTAAAAACAAAGCAGTCCCCGCAAATCACCTTCACAGCCCCACTTTTTTTATGGATACAGTACAGCATCTGCCGGCTTGCATCATCGGCAGTCTGTTTATAGGCATAACAGAAAATATTTTCGGGATCCTCGTACAAATCAAATATGGAATGCGGCGTGTATTCGTTTCCATCCCATACGACATCGGGGATATCCGTATCGAAGTGCGTTTCTTGCCTGGTTTGGGGCGTTTCCTCCCGCACCGGCAGGATGCAGATGGGACGCGTCGTCCAAGGGCTCTGCAAAACGCTCGAAGACGGAAATTCCGAACCGTTTATTTCCTCTGCTTCCACAGCCGCACATGCGGTAAACATCAGGCAGGCGGATAAAACCCATACCCAAAGGGTTCTGACTTTCATAGCCTTTTGCCCCTTTTAAATCCTTTTTCTTCTTTTTACGAGCAAAATGCAGAGCACAATGGCAGCGGCGGCGATGCTTGCGAGCAGTACGATATTGAAAAAGCATACCGCAATATGGATATAGTCCAGCTCCATTTCACTATACTCCTTTTTACTGTTATATCATGCTGCTAAATTTCTTCAAATATTGCCATACCCGGTTGACTTTTTATATATTCCGTAAGATAATTTTTCTATCTTTACAGCTTATGCGCTTAAGTTTATTTGTTTACAAAGGGGGAATGGATATGAGCGAGGATACGATCATCGCCCGGACAAAAGAGCCTGTTACGATCGGCAGGATATGCGGCGACCTCACAAATCTGGGCGTCCGGGCAGGCGACATATTGCTCACGCATTCGTCGCTCTCGAGCCTGGGCTGGGTCTGCGGCGGCGCGCAGAGCGTCATTATGGCTTTGCTGCAGGTTTTGGGAGAAGACGGAACGCTGGTTATGCCCGCCCACAGCGGGGATATAAGCGACCCGGCCGAGTGGCAAAACCCGCCGGTACCGCATGATTGGCTTGAGACGATCTATCGGAATATGCCGGCTTATGATCCCAAAATGACGCCTACGAGGGGCATGGGGCGCATAGCCGAGCTTTTCCGCACCTGCCCCGGGACGATCCGCTCGGGTAACCCGCTGCTGTCGTTTTCCGCGAACGGAAGGCATGCGGCGTTTATCACAGATAACCATCCCCTGACGCCTCAGCTCGGCATGGATTCCCCGCTTGGAAAGCTTTACGGCCTGAATGCAAAAGTTCTTTTGCTGGGCGTGGGCTACGATTCGTGCACCAGTTTCCACCTTTCGGAGGCGCTGATCGACGAAATGCCCGTAAAGCGCATGGGAACCTCCATGCTGGAGGAGGGCCGCCGGGTATGGAAATGGTTCGACGATTACGCGTATGATTCGGACGATTTTGTTGAGATCGGCGAAGCATTCGATAAAAGCTGCGGCGTAGCGAAGGGCAAAGCCGGGAATGCGGACTTAAGGCTTTTCGATATCAAATCCGGCGTGGACTTTGCAAGGGAATGGCTTATAAAAAACAGATTTGCGAAGTAATATTATTAAGGTTAATTAAAACAAAATAAAAAAGAGCCTTTTTGGACTGAACCCTAAGAAACAGACATTGAAGAAAAAAGACCTCTGTCGTAAGATAGAAACGACAGGAGGTCTTTTCATGGGAAAACACTACGGAGACACGATCATTGCCGATGTTCTGGAACAAAAGGTAAGAGGAAATACAAATCGCGAAATCGGTGAGAAACACGGATTAACCGCCCGACAAATCGAACAATTAGTCAATGGGCATAACCGAAAAAGCAGGCTAGGGTATCAAGCTCCCAAACCCAAAGGACGCCCTAAGACACAAGGGATGACCGAAGAACAAAAGAAGGATTTGAAGATCAAAAAGCTTGAGATGGAAGTAGATCTGCGGTCTTTTCTTCAAGCTGCTGGAAGGATGTGAATGCCGAAGTAAAGTATGCCGCGATTGAACGAAACAAGGATAAGTATCCAGTAAAACTCATGTGCAATTTCTTTGAGGTATCCAGAAGCGGTTACTATGCATTTTTGAAACGCAAAGCAGTCTCCGGCCCTGAAAAAGAGCTTGCGCAATGGATTGCCCAATGTCAGCAGGAAACCAAAGGCACCTACGGATACCGCAGAGTCTGTATCTGGCTGGAACGCCATGGGAAGCAGACAAACCACAAGGCGGTTTTAAGGATCATGAACAAGTACGGATTGCTGGCGCAGATTAGGCGGCGAAGGAAGTATCGGCAAATGAGTGAACAATTGCATCGCTATTGCAACCTGCTCAACCGCGACTTTTCTGCGAGCAGACCGAATAAAAAGTGGGTAACGGATATTTCCTGCATCAAGACATCGCAGGGACTGTACCTGTCCATGATCCGTGATTTGTTCGACCGCAGTATTGTTGCCTATCAGATGAGTACTGCGCAGTCGATCAACCTCGTATTGAATACCATTCAAGAAGCCAGGGCAAAAGAAACGGTCACCGCAGAGCTGCAACTCCACAGTGACCAAGGGTTTCAATACACCTCACACGCGTACTTTACCCTGACTCAAACGTACGGCATTACGCCTTCGATGTCAAGGCGAGGAAATTGCTACGACAACGCGATGGCCGAAAATTTCTTCAGCATTCTCAAATCGGAGTGCATTCGCCGCCACAAACCGAAAACTATCAACGAGGCCCGATCGCTCATCGATAACTACATCCACTTCTACAATCATGAGCGTATTGAGCTCAAAACAAAACTGACGCCATTCGAAAAACGACGCCAGTTTGTTTAATCTCTTGATATTCTGCGACAGCGCTCTTTATTCCGTGTCTATTCCACGGGGTTCAGTCCATTTAGGAGCTCTTTTTAATTGCTTTTTACGGTATTTGCTGTTCTTCCGCGGTATCTTCCACCAGCTTGTTGAGGTCGCCTATCTGCACCGGCAGTTCCGTCGTCTGCCCGTTTCTCCAGATGGTGAGTTTTACGGTATCGCCTATGGCTTTGCTCCGGATATAGCTTGTAAAATCGTCCGCGGTCTTCATTTCCCTTCCGTCTGCAGCCGTAATGACGTCGTTTCTCCTCACGCCCGCCGCCGCTGCGGTTCCCGACGGGTTCACAGTGGTTATCAATATGCCCTGGGGCATTTCCCAATCCTGCGCATCCTCCTGTGTGATCTCATAGCAGTTGACGCCGATGCCCGGACGCTTTACGCCGCCGGAACTGATGATCTGATTGGCGATCGGTATGGCGTCGCTGATCGGTATGGCGAAACCTATGCCTTCCGAGCTTAGCGCCGTGCCGGTCTGTTCGTCAAACTCCGCGATGAAGGATTTCATCGTATTGATGCCGATTACCTGGCCGCTGTAGTTCACCAGCGGGCCGCCGCTGTTGCCCGGGTTGATGGCCGCGTCGGTCTGTATGTAGGTAAGGCTTCCGTTGCCCACATCCCTGTTCAGCGCGGATACGATTCCCGTGGTGACCGTACCGGAAAGTTCGCCGAGAGCGCTGCCAATGGCCACGACCGGCTCCCCTACTTTTAATTTGGTGGAATCGCCCAGGGCTGCGATCGTCAGGCCTTTCGCGTTATTCACCTTTACGACGGCGAGGTCTGTAGTGGAATCCTTGCCGACCAATGTGCAGTCCAGCTTTTCGCCGTTTGCGAGTACGACCTTATAGGAATCGCTGCCCGTGACGACATGGTTGTTGGTTAAAATATATCCTTCCTGATTGAGAATGATGCCGGAACCATATGAGACGGTCTGGTCTATGGAGCTTTGCCCGCGCGTAAACTGGCGCGTGTGCCCTTCTATCGCCACAACGGCCGGACCGACCTTATCCGCGATCTGCACGACCGGGTTGTTTGTCTGGTCGATGGCCGGGGCCTGTCCGCCAAGCTCCGGCGCAGGGCTTACGGTTACTGGCGCCGTAACGGCCGGTTCCGGGACCGCGCTTTGCGAAAGGCTCTGCTGTGGCTTTTGCTGCGCGGTCTGCTGGGTTCCCGCCGCGCTTTGCTGGTAGTTGGCCCCTCCCAGGAGCGGCATGATGAGATAAGCCGTGACAAGGCCGCCGATCAAAAGGCATACGACGACTACCGAGATGATGATGCCGGCCAGCCCGTTTTTTTTCTTGGACGGAACGGGGGGCGTATACTGGTAACCCGGCTGGTACTGCTGTTGGTACTGTGCATAACCGCTGTATACGTTTTGTTCTCCCATGGGCCGGATATCCCGGTTGTCCGTATATCCTTTATTCTCATTGTTTTCGTTGTTGAAATCGTCCATTTAATCCCCTCCGGATAGTTTTCAAGTTTATATTTTAAATATTATACGTTAATTATAAATAAAGTATTAATAGAATGTAAAAAATCCTTTATTTTTCCACCTTCAAAGAAAATGTGAATACCGAGCCTTCTCCCGCTTTGGATTCTACCCAGACCTTTTCGCCGTGCTGGTCCATTATCTTTTTCACAATGGAAAGGCCGATGCCTGTGCCCTGCACCTTGCGTCCGCGCGATTTGTCCACCTTATAGAACTGCTCGAATATAAACGGAAGGTCGTTTTGCGGTATGCCCTCCCCGGTATCCTTTACGCTGGCATAAGCTTTGCCCTCGTAAATCTGTGTGCGCAGTGTAAGCCGGCCGCCGGCTTTGGAGAACTTTACGGCGTTGTCCAGCAAGTTCGTGACGACCTGCGCGATCCTGTCGGGATCTGCGTTTACGTACAGCCTTTCGCCTTCCAAAAGCACGTCGACTTCGAGCTTCTTGTTTTCTATCGCGTGTTCGAATGTGATAAGGCAGCGGCGCATGAGCTCGTTGATATCGAATATGCGCATGTTTAACGGGAATTTTCCGGATTCCACCTTGGACAGCTCCAAAAGATCCGTGATCAGCAGGTTTAAACGCTTGGTCTCGGAGAGCACCGTATTCAAATACGTCTCCTGTTCTTCCTTATTGATCGCACCGTCCAGTATCCCCTGTACAAAGCCCTGTATGGAGGTCAGCGGCGTCCGCAATTCATGGGATACGTTTGCCACGAACGAAATGCGCATGCCCTCGAGCTTTTGGAGATCCTCCGCCATGTCGTTAAAGGTGGAGGCAAGCTGCCCAACCTCGTTTTTTGTCTTGATATTCACGCGCGTGGTGAAGTCCCCTTTGGAGAGCTTTTTCGCGGCGGCGCTTATCTTCGAGAGGTCTTTTACCATATACCGGGAAAGCGTATAGATGAGTATCAGGGCCAGCAGCATGGAAATAACGGCGGAATTCACGAGCTGCCCGTATATGACGCCCAGAGACTTGTCGAGTTCTTTTAGTTCCGAGTAGATGAATATTGCGCCCGATACGTCGTTGCCCGAGAGTATCGGTACGCCGATGGTGACGGCCTGTGTGCCGTGCGCATTTTTGAAAATGGAAACGACCGGAAACGCTTTGCCCGATTTTATTTCGTTGAATGCCCGTATCAGCTCGTATTGCACGTTGGCCTGGTCCATTACGCCGCTGTTCAAAGGGTCGGCCGTAAGCCAGTTCTTGCCGGAGCTGTCCAGAACGCTGATGATGGTATTGTCGCGGCTTGCTTTGATGAGTATCTGATTGGCAAACGCAAAATAGGTGATTTGGTCGTCCAAAAAGCGCTGCGCGATCTCGGTTATCGTATTCATGTCGCCCTGCATCTGCTTTACTTCCCGGTCGAGATACTGGCTCCGCAGCATCTGCGATACCAGTATTCCCAAAAGAAATAGAGACAAAAGCGTTATCACCAGGTAGATAACGAAAAGACGGCTGAATACCGATTTAAACATTATTTAACCTCGAACTTGTAGCCGACGCCCCAGACCGTCTTGATCTGCCAGCTGTTGTTGTCGTCTCCCAGCTTCTCCCGTATTCTTTTGATATGTACGTCTACCGTCCTCGAATCGCCGTAAAAGTCGAAATCCCAGACCTGCTGCAAAAGCTGCTCACGCGTAAAGACCTTGTTGGGCTTGGATGCAAGGAAATACAAAAGCTCTATTTCCTTGGGCGGCATATCGAGCTCTTCCCCGGCGTAGACCACGCGGTAATCGGAAAGGTCGATGGTTAGGTTTTCGTATTTGATGATCTTTTCTTCCCCGTCGTCCTTTTTATCGGAGCGGCGGATGACGGCCTTTATTCTTGCGATCATTTCCTTGGGTTCGAAGGGCTTGACGATATAGTCGTCCGCGCCGAGCTCCAGCCCCAATACCTTGTCGAACGTCTCGCCTTTGGCGGAGAGCATGATAACGGGCACGTTGCTCGTTTTCCGGAGCTCCTTTAAAGTATCCCATCCGTCCATCACCGGCATCATAATATCCAGAATGATTAGGTCGGCCTTTTCCTCCGCAAACGCCTTCAAGCCTTCCGCGCCGTCGTTGGCTACAATGGCTTTAAAGCCGTCTTTCTCGAGGTACAGGGATATGATCTTGCTTATATTTTCATCGTCGTCAATAACCAGAATGGTATTTTGAGCCATTTATAACACCTCTTTTGACATTATAAACGCTGGATGCATATTTATAAATACACTTAAAATTTAATTCATTCAATATTTACAATTTATTAATCTATTTCGACAACTTCCACGCTGTTTTGCATGAGATAGGCCGCCGTTACCCCGGTTCCGGGCCGTAAAGATCCGGAAAACGTGCCGTCGTATATGCGGCTTTTGCCGCAGGATGGGCTTTTTGACTTCAGCCACACTTTTTTGATGCCGTTCTTTTTGCAAAATTTCAGGGATTTGTGCGCAGCCTTAATAAATTCCGCCGTCCTGTCCTTGCCGTCTTCCGATACCACCCTGGCCTGTCCGGACAGAACGTCGTAGCCGTCCCCGCCCGATATCTCCGAGGGTGAGCGCGGTATTTTCAAACCCGCAAGGCACTCCGGGCAAAACGCCATGGCTTCGCCTTCCTTCACCATCCGGACCGTTTCCTCATCCGGTTTTGATCTGCCGTCATACCGGCAGGAAATCCCGGCCAAACATCCGCTTACGCCTATCATAGCTCCTCCTTATTTCAAGCTTACCACTGTGACGCCCATTTCCCCCTCGCCGAACCTGCCGTCACGGAATGCGCCCGCGTGGGGATGCCGCCGCAAAAACTCCCGTATCCCCAGGCGCAAAGCGCCTGTCCCCTTGCCATGTATCACGAAAACCTCCGTCAATCCGGCTACGTACGCATCGTCTAAGTACTTGTCGAGTTCGATCAGCGCCTCGTCTATGGCATGCCCGCGAAGGTCGATTTCAAGGGATATGGACTTTACGGCGAGCTGCACGCTGTTTCTCTCCCTGTACGCTTTTTTATCCTTCTCCTGCGCCATCTCCAGATCGTCCGTTTTTACCGTCAGCTTCATCATGCCGGCCTGAACCTCTACATTGCCCCGTGCGTCCGGCGGCCGTATCACCGTGGCCTTCGCATCGAGGGAAAGTATATGTACGGGAGTCCCGGAGATAAGGTCCTCCGCCTTTGCCCCTCCCGCTTTCCTTTTCCGTACGGTATCCGCCTGCAAACCCTCCATACGGAGCTTGACGCGCTTTCTTGCGCTCTCGGCCGCGCGCGTAACGTCGGCCGGGGCATGCGCGGCGGTTTTTTTCAGCTCGCCGATGATGGATTCGGTTTCGTCCCGCGCGTTCCTCACGATTAATAGCGCCTCTTCCCGCGCCTTTCTCAATATATCCTCTTTTTTCTCCTCGGCGCGCAGCTCCTGCTCTTTCAGCCTTTCCGAAAGCTCCAGCGTGCTGTTTTTTAGATTTTCCGCCTCGCGCCTTTCCTTTTGGGCTTTCTCCCTCTGCACCTCCGCCTCGGTGATGATCTCGTTGAACCGGAGGCTTTCCTCCGACATCAGCGTTCTCGCACGCTCTATAACGCCTTTCTTAAGCCCCAGCTTTTCCGATATCTGAAACGCGTTTGAAAGCCCCGGTATGCCGATAAAAAGCCTGTACGTCGGGGACAGGCTCTCCACATCGAATTCCATACCCGCGTTTTCATAAAACCGGGAGGAAAGCGCAAAGGCCTTGATCTCGCTGTAATGCGTCGTCGCCAGTACGGAGGCGCCCTTTTTCTCAAGCTCCTCCAGTATGGACATGGCGAGCGCCGCCCCCTCGGCCGGGTCGGTGCCCGCTCCGAGTTCATCCAGCAGGACCAGCGACCGTTTGTCCGCATACCGCAGTATGCTTGTAATGTTTTTCATATGGGAGGAGAATGTGGAGAGCGACTGCTCTATGCTCTGTTCGTCGCCAATATCCGCAAATATCTTCCCGAAGACCGGCAGCTTTGTGCCAAGCTCGGCGGGTACGAAAAGCCCGCTTTGCGCCATCAGCTGCAAAAGCCCGCAGAGCTTCAGCGTTACCGTCTTGCCGCCCGTATTCGGTCCGGTGATAATCAGCCCTTTGAAGCTTTCCCCGAGCTTTACCGATACCGGCACCACCTTTGCGGGGTCTATCAGCGGATGCCGCCCCTCACGGATATCGATGACGCCCGATTCGTTTATAGCCGGCAGCACCGCCCGCATGGACCTCGCAAGTCCGGCCTTGGCAAACACCAGGTCCAGATAGGTGAGTATAGACACATCCCCGTTCAGTTCGTCCGCATGCGGCCTTATCTTCGCGCTTATCTCTTCCAGTATGCGCTCTATCTCCGCTTTTTCCTCCGCCTCCAGCATCCGCAGGCGGTTGTTTGCCTCCACCACCGCAAGCGGCTCCACGAAAAGCGTCTGCCCGCTCCCGGACTGGTCGTGCACGATGCCCTTTACGGCGCCCCTGTGCTCCTGTTTTACCGGCACGACGAACCGCCCGGCCCGCATGGTGACGATGGCGTCCTGAAGGTATTTGGCGTTGCCCGTATCGCGAATCAGCGTCTGCAATTTTTCACGCACGCCCTCGTTTTCGCGGATAATCCTTCTTCTTATATCCCGCAGCGCGGGGGAAGCGTCGTCCGAAACCTCGTCTTCGCTTAAAATGGCCGTATCGATCGTGCGTATAAGCTCGTCGGAGTAGAAAAGCGGCTCCGCCCTGTTATACAGGATACCTTCCCCGTCCTGTACGATGCCCTGTTTCGCCCTTTTGGCAGCCTTTAAAACGCTGGCTGCCCGCAATATCTCCGCGCAGTTTAAGGATGCGCCCGTCTTTAACCGTTTGACCTCCGTGCGTACGTCCGAAAAAGCCGCGACCGGAAGCGAGGGCTGTTTTATGAGCATGCTCTCCGCTTCGTAGGTTTCATTCAGCAGCCGTTTGACGTCCGCGGCCTCTTCCCCGGGGTACAGCTCCAGCGCGGCCTGCCCTCCCGTATCGGAGACGCAGTGTCCTTTTAGCATGGAGAGTATCTTGTCGTATTCCAATATGCCGAAAACCCTTTTATGCATAGTTTAACCCTTCAGACCACCCGGTGTTTTTTAAGATTCTTCGCTGCGCTCAGAATGACAGCGCCGGAAGGTTTGTCATTCTGAAGGAGCCGCCACTAAACGTACTTCTGTGGCTTGACATCGATGCTCGTTTAGTGACGGGGACTGAAGAATCTTTATCCTTTGCCGTGCGATATGGTTGCGCCCGTTCGCCGTTGGGCGTCCCCAGTAAAAGCAAAGCAGCTTACGATGAAGCTGCTTTATCATTTCGAACTATTATTCATTATAGGGGTTTATTTATAGCTGTCAAATAATTTATTCCCGGCCTCTTTTTTCATGGACATGACCTTGTCCTTTTTTTCCTCTTTCAAAAGCGCATTTTCGATCTTCGCCTTTTTCAGTTCGTCTTTCAGTTCCGATATCTCCTCCGCGGCGCCGGTGTGGTCGTACCTGAGTTTTAAAAATTCGTCCGCGATATTGAGGGCGGTCAGTACGGCAAGGTCGGTAGGGCTTAAGTTCACGTAGTTGTTTTTAAACTCGTTCATTTTCTTGTCTACGTATATGGCCACGCGGTGGATGTATTCCTCGCTTTCCACTCCGGCCATCGCGTATTCCCTGCCGCAGATATTCACGACGGTTCGCGTTTTTTCCAACATGCCAAAGGCACCCCCACATTTCAACAACTATCTAAATTATGTTACCATATATATGCAGCAATTACAACAGCAAAATACAAAATATGCGCTTTTTTCGCCTTTTCCGGCACTATATGTTGAAAAATCGGACCTTTCACGTTTGTTTAACAGCCCTTGTCTCCCCTCCAAAGCCGTTTTTCATACACGCTTTTACACTTTTATACATTACGTATATATTGAAACAACGATCAAACGCCTGATGCACAAAAAACAGGCTCTTGGAAGTCCTCTAAAATCCCTTTCAAAAGACGTTCAAAGCCTGTCGTTCATATATGCTTTATCAGCTCCTGAGTTCCGCCCCGAAAGCGTTTCTCGCGGCTTCCACGATCTTGTCGACAGCCGCGCCCGTTTCCGCATCGTTGAGCGTCCTGTCCTCCGCGCGGAATACAAGCGAATAAGCGAGGCTCTTTTTACCGGCGCCCAGTTTTTCGCCCGTATACACGTCGAACAAGGCTACGCTTTTCAGGTATTGCCCGCCTTTCTTTTCGATCAGCTTTTGCAGCTCTCCCGCCGTGACGTTCGCGTCTACGGCAAAGGCGAGGTCCCGCTCCATCTCGGGGAAACGCGGCAGCGCCCTGTATTTGCGCACGTCGTCCGTTACGGTTTTCAGCGGCTCCAGCATGATCTCCGCCATGTACACGCGCTCCGAAATGTCGAAATTTGCCGCGGCGTCGGGATGGATCTCCCCTATCCCGCCCAGCAGCACGCCGCTCGCATAAACCTGCGCCTTGCGTCCCGGATGGTAGTAGCTCCTGCCGCCGGCCGTAAATTCCACTTTCGCGGCGTTTAAGCGCCAGAGGATGTTCTCCACCACGCCTTTCAATGTGTAAAAATCCTCGCCCGCGCCGCAAAGCGCGATGCAAAGATAGGGCTTTTCATCAGGCAGATCGGTAACAGGCAGGGATTTTGGAATATACACCTTGCCTGCCTCGAACAGGCGGATATGCCCAACCTTCCTGTTGAGGTTGGTGGATACGGCGGCCAGCATGTCCCCGGCCGGAAGCGTGCGCATGACGCTCTTGTCGTCCCCCAGCGGATTTACAAGCCGTATGGTGTTGCGGATGGGATCGTCCGCCGCTATTAAAAGGCGGTCGAACACGGACTGCGCGCCGAACGAATAGGTCACGCACTCATAGAGCCCCGCGCCCATCAGCATGGTTTTAAGCCTGTCGCGCATGGCCTCGCCCTGTGAAACGCGGCCCCGCGTGATATCGCCCCGTATCTTTTTGACCGGTATATTGCCGTAGCCGTATAGCCTCGCGACTTCCTCCGCAATATCCGCGCTTCCCTCTATATCGCCCCTGAATCCCGGTATTTTACACGAAAGCGTCTTGCCGTCGTGCGCCGTTTCGATCTGAAGGCGGTTTAATATGGAGGCCATTTCACCGATCGCTATATCCGTGCCCAAGAGGCCGTTTATTTTGGAAGCGTCCGTTTGAACCGTCCTTGGGGACAGATCCTCCGAAAGAACGTCTATTTCGCCGGATACGATCTCCCCCGCGTTTAGCTGCGTGACGAGGTTTAGCGCCCGCTCCATGGCCGTCTTCACGTTGGCCGTATCCACGCCTTTGGAGAACCGCATGGCGGATTCCGTGAAAAGCCCGAGAGCCCGCGACGTCTGCCGGATATTCCCGTATGTGAATTTTGCTGCCTCGAATATGACGGTCGAAGTCGTATCCTTTATCTCGGAATTCTCCCCGCCCATGATGCCCGCGATGCCTATCGTGCGTTCGCTGTCGCAGATCATGAGCATGCTCTCGGCAAGCCCCCGCTCCTTTCCGTCCAGCGTGGTCATTTTCTCATCCCTGTACGCCCTGCGCACGATGATCTTTTTGCCCTTTATATCGTTTAAATCGAAAGCGTGCATGGGCTGCCCAGTTTCCAGCATTACAAAATTCGTGATGTCCACGATGTTGCTGATGGGGCGTACGCCGGCCGAGCGCAGGCGCTCCTGCATCCATTTGGGTGAAAGCCCTATCTTCACGTTGCGTATAGCGCGCGCCATATACCGGGGGCAGAGCTTTTCGTCCTTTACCTCCACGGCCACATAATCCGAGATACTGCCGCCAGACTCTTTAAACGATGTGTCGGGCAAAATGAGTTCTTTGCCGAAAACGGCCGCGGCTTCCCGGGCCAGCCCCACGATGCTGAGGCAGTCCGGGCGGTTTGCGCCCACTTCGAATTCGAATATCGTATCGTTCCAGCCGAATACATCTTTTATATCCGTACCCGGAGCGTAATCCTCTTTCAGTATCAATATGCCGTGGATGCCCGCGCCTTCGTAGTCGCTCTCCGCGAGCTTCAATTCCTCGCCGGAGCAGAGCATGCCCAGGCTTTCCACACCGCGGAGCTTTCCCTTTTTTATCTTCATGCCGTTCGGGAGCACGGAGCCGTCCAGCGCCACGGGCACCATCGCGCCTTCAAACACATTATCCGCGCCTGTCACGATCTGTATCGTTTCCGCACCTGTGTTCACATCGCAGACAAGGAGCTTATCCGCATCCGGATGCTTGACGATGCGCTCGATTTTGCCCACCACGACGTTTTTCACGTCCGAACCCTGTTCCGTCATGGATTCCACGGCGTTTCCGGCGTTGACCATATTATCCTTGAATTCCTTCGCGG
>Ga0366774_1063_pt1 | contig 17514 bp, 19 predicted proteins | sample BONcelHN113001D9_FD_207068 | JGI IMG/M metagenome (GOLD analysis project Ga0366774, IMG submission 207068) | Enriched cells from coal bed in the Powder River Basin, Montana, United States - BONCAT cells N11 rep2 HSBNCT.N11.300.1.D9 ...
ATGTCATGGCATCATGCTGAATTCCCTGCTGCAGCAGTTGATGGCCGAGCAAGGCAACACTGCCGGCCCGGGGCAGAATAACATGGGGTGGAGCCAGTTCCAAAGGGGTGCCGGCAGCAGCAATTGCATCCTGAAATAAAATAGCCCCTTCACCTAGCATAAGTACAGGCAACGGTTGATTAACCAACTCCTGAATCGCATTCTGATGCTCAATGACACGGGGAGCGGTAACCTCTATTAATGTGCCCCGCTCCCCGCGATATACGGCCTGATAAACATTACCTTTTTGAGCATCAAGCAGCGGGCAAAGCAAGGAATTGGGAGCAGGACAAGCATAAGCCAATGCGGCCAGTGTCGACACACCGACCAGCGGTACACGCCAAACATAGGCCAATGCCTTGGCAGTAGCCATGCCAATTCTAAGTCCTGTAAAAGAACCGGGGCCAATACTAACTGCGATGGCCGTAATTTTTTCTTTCGGCACCTGCCCCAGTTCAAGCAATTGCTCGATATGAGGCATCAGTCTTTCCGAGTGGGTCTTCTTTGTCTGTACAATAATCTCAGCCACCAGTTTATCTGCTGTTGCCAGCGCAACACCGGAAGCCAGTGTAGCAGTATCTATTGCTAGGAGCAATCTCGTGTCAACTCCTCATATAACAAATGATAGCGTGCTCCTTGAGCAGCCACTGTAATTAACCGGTCATTATCACCGATTTTTGTTAGTTCAATCCGTAAATAACTGTCAGGCATGAAGTCGGGAAATTTATCAGGCCATTCAATAATTGCAATACCGTCAGCATTGGTATATTCATCAAAACCAATATCTTCCAGCTGCTCAGGCCATTCCAGACGGTATAAATCAAAATGATAGACCGGCGTGGTACCTTCATATACATTCATAACGGTAAATGTAGGACTGGTAACTTCCTCACTCAGTCCCAGACCATCGGCAATCCCCTGCACTAAGAGCGTTTTTCCTGCTCCCAAATCACCAATCAGACAAAGAACATCTCCCTCCCGTAGCAATTGGCCTAACCGCCTGCCAAAGGAAAAAGTCTCCTCCGGTGCTGTTGAAACGATCTTCATAAAGTCCTCCTGTTTACTTGCAGCGAAAATGATTATACCCGCGCGCTTCCAGCTTATGCGTTTGTCCTGCCTCGTCTACCAAGAGTACACCTTCACCGGGAGGCAGCACTTCGCCGATTTTAGTTAAAACTGCTCCCGGATCGATGGTATTTACTAACTCAAACTGGCTGGGGGGCATTGTAAATAAAAGCTGGAAGTCTTCCCCGCCATAGAGCGCATAATCAAGCGGTTCTTTCCCCAGAATAACTGCGGCCTCGCGAATTTCCTGGGATAGCGGGATTTGTGCTCCCATAACCCTGAGGCTTACATTGCTGGCCTGCGCAATTTCATGGAGTTCACTGGCTAACCCATCACTTACGTCATCCATGCTGGTGGCACCGTGAGCTGCCAACAGTTGTCCCGTTTTCACCTGCGGGCGCGGCGTCAAATGAGCCGTTACCAAAGGCCAGGAAAAATCATATTCTTCCCACTCCCCCCGGGAGAGCAGGGCAAGACCGGCCGAGGAGCTGCCCAATACATTGGTAACTGCCACAATATCTCCGGCTTTAGCTCCCGAACGTCTAGCCAGATTAGCCGGTTCTACCTCGCCGGTAACCGCAACATTAATCACCAGTCCCCCAGGACTGGCTACAGTATCGCCACCTACAATATTTACACCATATTCACGGCATATTTCTTTCATTCCATTGTACAGGTTAAGCACAAAATCAACTGTTGTATGCTGAGGCAATGCAATGGATACCAGCGCATGGCGAGGCGTTCCTCCCATGGCCGCAATATCACTTAAATTAACGGCAATAGCTTTATACCCCAACTGCATAGCCGTTGTGGTAGTTAAATCAAAATGAATATTTTCTACCAGCATATCCGTTGTTACCAGTTGCAGCTGACGCGGTGTCGGCAAGAGTACAGCAGCATCGTCGCCAATACCAACAACTACCGTTCCCGCGTCGTTGATTGTATCTTGTTTAATGAGATCAATCAAACCAAATTCGCCCACATCTTTGAGTTCCATGGGGACACCACCATATCCATTTTTGTCTAAAATTCATAGATAATGGGAAAGTCTGGCACACAAGCGCGACTTTCCCGTCAACCTCTATGATGACATTCGAAATAGAGGCAACTATTTCCTGCCTTGGTAGTATACCACTATGGCAAAAAAAATTGTATCTTCCAAAGGATTTTGTCATTTCTCGGCTAATTGTAATGTATATCCTGCCAGGAGGTTGTTTTGTCTATGGAACAGGTACGGCTGAAAATCCCCAATGTCGATCGAGTGGGGCTGGTGCTTGATATCTCACAAGTGCTAGCTGAGCGACACATTAACATTATCTCTATGGAAGTGGAGATTAACACCATTTACCTTGAAATTGCTCTCCAGCCGTCCGAAAAACCAGCTTTATTAGAGCGGTTATGCAGTATTAAACAAGTGATTGGTGTGACGGAAATCCCTTTAATGCCCCATCAGGAGAAATCGGAACAGTTAAAAGCTGTTCTTAGTTCAGTCAGTGATGGTATTATTGCTATTGACCAGCAAACTCGCGTCACCCAATACAATCCTGCAGCTGAACGGATTATCCGCATTCCCTGTCAGGAAATGCTTGGCAGCACTATTACCGCACTCTTGCCTGATGATATCCCGCTGCTTGACGCCTTACGTCATGGCACAGTGTACAATAACCGCGAAATTTTCCTGGAGAAAACCAAAAGCCATTACCTTGCCAGCGGACGTCCTGTTATTGACCAGGCAGGACGGATAATCGGAGCGGTAGCGGTGCTAAAAGATATCGGTGATGTACGCAAACTCATTTATACTATAACAGGTCAGCTCACTTTTACTTTTGCCGAAATTCTCTATACTTCCAACACAATGCAGCAAGTAGTGGCTATGGCCAAAACGATCGCAGCCGGTAACTCGACTGTTCTCATTCGCGGCGAAACCGGTACAGGTAAAGAACTGTTTGCCAGGGCGCTTCACTCTGCTTCACCGCGAGCGGAAAAAGTTTTTGTACCCCTCAACTGTGCCGCCATTCCCGATACACTGCTGGAAAGCGAATTATTCGGTTATGAAGACGGCGCCTTTACAGGAGCCGCCAAAGGAGGCAAACAGGGTTTATTTGAATATGCCAACGGCGGTACCTTATTTCTTGATGAAATAGCTGAACTCTCAGGCCATTTGCAAGCTAAACTTCTACGTATCCTGCAGGATGGGAAAATACGCCGCATCGGCAGCAACCGCGAAATTGCTGTCAATGTACGTATTTTAGCCGCCACCAATCGAAACTTGGAAGAACTGATTGATAAAGGCCGCTTTCGGGAAGATTTATATTATCGATTAAATGTTATTCCTCTCTTTTTGCCGCCACTACGAGAACGCACCGTCGACATTGCCTTGCTTGCTCATTTTTTCCTGCAGCGCTTTGCTGCAACCATGCAAAAAAAAGTGAATACTATCAGTGAGACGGCGCTTGTCAAATTAAGTGAATACCATTGGCCTGGTAATATCCGCGAATTGGAAAATGTGATAGAACGGGCTGTCAATGTTATTGACGGTTCCATCCTTTTAGCTGAGCACATCATCTTTGATCATGACTATACTCCCCGCCAGGCTACGCTACTTCCCGTTAAACAAACACTAGACTCAATTGTAGCGGCAGTGGAGCGGGATGTACTGTTACGTTCCCTGCAACAGCATAAAACCTCTCGCCAATTAGGCAAAGTTCTTGGACTGTCTCATACGGCAGTATTAAAAAAATTAAAAAAATACGGCCTCCATCTGTAGAAAAATCCAATAAGAAGGTGTTCCTCATGCGTGCCACCAGGGCAGAAATTGATTTAGCAGCAATTTGTCACAATATACGTCAAATCCAGTCCGTTATCAAACCGACTACCACTATTACAGCTGTAGTAAAAGCAAATGCCTACGGCCACGGTGTTATACCCGTTAGCCATGCGGCTTTATCGGCAGGAGCGGATTGTCTGGCTGTTGCCATTCCGGAAGAAGGAGCTGAGTTAAGGGAAGCAGGTTTTACAGTCCCCATTCTCATTCTAGGACTGACCCTACCTGAGCAGGCTGAAACAATCGTTCACCATGAATTAACTGCAACCGTATGTACGGCAGCACAGCTTTTTGCCTTGGCTCAAGCTGCAAAGAGCTGTAACAAGCAAGCCCGAATTATGGTAAAAGTTGATACCGGAATGAACCGTGTCGGTCTCCCCCCTGACCAGTTACTTGCTTTTATCAGGCAAATACAGGCATATCCCCAATTACTGCTGCGCGGCGTTTTTACTCATCTGGCAACTGCCGATGCTGCTGATAAGGAATATGCCTACCGGCAGTTAAACACCTTTGAACAGGCACTGCAGCAAGTATCACTAGCCAATATTACACTTCCTTTTATCTCTGCCGGCAACAGCGCTGCCGTCATTGATTTACCGGACAGCCAGTTTACTACCGTCCGGCCGGGAATTATCTTATATGGTCTGCCCCCTTCTCATGAAATGCACCGCCAGCTAAATCTTCTGCCGGCGATGAGTTTGCATACCAAAGTAGTCCATGTCAAGGAAGTGTTGCCAGGCACTGCTGTCAGCTATGGCTGTACCTATTGCTGTCCCGAAAAAACCTGGCTGGCAACACTTCCCATCGGTTATGCCGACGGTTATCACCGCGCCTTATCCAATAAAGCCTCTGTACTCATTGGCGGTAAACGGCGCCCCTTAGTTGGCCGGGTATGTATGGATCAAATCGTTGTCGATATCGGACCGGTCTGCGATGTAGCCGTTGGTGATGACGTTGTCCTCTTCGGCAGGCAAGGTAATGAAGAAATCACCGTTACCGAGTTAGCCGATCTGGCAGATACAATTAATTATGAGCTTGTATGTGCGGTTAGTTCCCGCGTACCGCGAGTCTATAAGAATCAATAGGTTCAGCGAACCGCTCAAGGGATTTGCTACGCACTATGCACCTTGTGTCTTCTAGCCTATTATCTACTCTATACCTGGTATTTGTGTCATCATAGACTATGGAAAAGCCCGGTTCGTACTTTTGTCATCGAAACAAAAGTACCAAAAATTCTAGGCCTGGTCTTGCAAAAAGACTTGGAAATACCGCCAGCTTACTAAAATCCATTAAACTCGCTTCGCTCAAACAAATGGATTTCTTAACGTAAGCTGGCGGTATTTCCATCCTGCGGACCGTCTTTTTTCAGAAATGGCCACGGAGAACGAGGAACGGAGAAAACGGAAGTTCGCGTGCCACGGGGACGGTTCCACTGACACAAAATATCTGCTAGGAAAAGAGGACAGTCCCCTCCCGTTTCTTGTTTTCGTTCCCTTCGACCCTTACGGAAATTGCCGTCCCGCAGGGTGGAAGCAGACCTTCCTTGCGTAAAGAAATTCCGACTGTCTGAGCGCAGCGAGTTTTCGGAATTTTAGCAAGGGAGGTCTGCTTCCAAGGCCATTTCCGTACTGGTCTTGACTTTTTGGTACTTTTGCGTCAAGGCAAAAAGTACACACCGTATACTCTTCTCCAGCCCTTGATTCCCCCGATTCTTTACAGTCTCGTGTCCCTATGAGTCAGAAGCCGTCCCTGACTCATGAGAGCATCGCCCCTCAGAGCCTAATGAATAATAAAAAAGCCGTTTAACCCGACGCTTGTCCGGTTAAACGGCTTTACTTTCCCTACAGTTACATATTCTTCTTGATAATGCCTTCTGAACGGCTGAGCGGCTGACCTACGCTCATGTGCCCACTTAGTGTCTCAACCGTCTTTCCTTCTACTAGAATCTGTACTTTATGAATATCGGGAAATTCAGTTAAGGTATTTACAACAGCAGCCACAATGAGTATTTCTGTAGCGGAACCGCCAACGTTATTTTTAATAATTTTATCATTAAAATCAACATAAGCAATGTGATCCCTGACAGTAAGGTTTTTCAATTTTGTTCCCGTTGGAAGAACGCGCGTCAGCTGCTTATTGGCAGGATCAGTGAGCAGCAGTTCAACAGCAGTTTTAGCGGGATGGTCGTTTTTATCTACTGAATGCACCTCAGGAACCAGATACATGGCATCTGGTGTTGCGTGATATACCGTAATGCGCATCGGCGCCTGACCTGTTGGCGGCTGATTAACAGCCTGCTGGTCTGCTGAAGGTGGGGTATTCTCCGTTAGTTTGGATATATCAGGAGTCTTGTCATTTGCACAAGCAGCCACAAGCAGTGTTAGCACCATCAAGGCAAGAAACAACAGTTTACGTGTGTGAGCCATTATTGCCCACCCCCTAGTCTAGCGGCCTGATTAAAAAACTTATCTAAGCCGAGGTAGATGCTTTGCGCCATTTTTTGCTGAAAATCAGCAGTGTTCATTAACTTTTCTTCATCAGGGTTAGAGATGAAACCCAATTCGGTTAAAACTGCCGGCATGACAGTTCGTTTAATAACATAAAAATTAGCTGCATTAATGCCTCTGTTTAACAAACCGCTTGCAGGAGCGATAGAGCTTTGTATACTGCTAGCCAGCAAGGCATCATAAGGGGTTTTCTGATAATAATAGGTCGCTATGCCGCTAGCAATAGGATTGGTAAAAGAATTGATGTGTATACTGACAAAAATATCCGCTTTGTTATTATTAGCTACAGTCGTCCGGGCACTTAGCTCGTCCACTGCCGAAGCATTAGGACCAAATACATCCCGGTCATCATTACGGGTTAAGAAAACCTTGGCTCCCGACTTTTCCAGCAATGGTTTCAGGCGTTGAGCAACAGCCAGCGTAATGGTCTTTTCCATTGTCTTGCCAGGACCTACCGCACCGGGGTCAGACCCGCCATGACCAGGATCAAGAACAATTACCTTATCTTTCAAGCCTGCCGTAAAGTTAAATTTAATAGGTGGAATTTTTTGTCCGATATCAATTACCACTCGGAATGGCTTGTTGTTCGCCGGGTCAGCACGCAAGGTAAACACCTTATAATCGCTTTCATCCAGCATGAGCGGCAACTGCATAATAAGACGGGTAGTATCAGCCCCTGCTGCTGTTACAGTGAGCGATTCAGCAATACGGCCGTCAAATTCATAAGTATTTTTAATATCGCCCGGACCGGCGCCCTTAATATCCACAGACAGTTGCGGTACAGGACTGCCGATTATCGAGGACCCTACGGTAACCGGACTGGATACATCCAAAACCAGCCGCAACTTACTTAGTCCGGTGACGGCATCAATATGATTAGCCCAACGAAGAGCTGTAATTTGCTTTTTAGCATTTTTATCTAATTTTGACAAAACGGCTGCATCATTTTTTAAGCTCGGCGCCTGCAATGCCGGTTTGGCATCAGGTGCTCCTACCGCAGCATCTCCGGCAGCATTACTTACCTGCAGGGGCAGTAAGAATATTGCCAGGGAAATAATTGTCATAACCAAACGGTGCAATTGCATACACCTCCCTATTGCGTCTCATTCTACCTTCTTTCGCCCTTTATTCTAAAAAATCCTGCAGAGTTTTGTCGTAATGTGAAATTTTGACTGTCGAGTCATTTATTGTTTTGTTCAAGCACTCTTTGCAGCAGTTTTGTTGCTTCTTTTCTGGCAATCCGGGTTGCCTCATCGTCTACTTTCACTTCTATTGCTAAAATATCACCTTCTGAAACAGGCTTAGGCAATTTATCCTTTGGCCACAGCACTTGTTTTTCTTCACTGTCTTCGAATAACAAAACAGCCTTATCTCCTTCAAACCGGTCAATTACTGCTTTGATTAGCATTTATTCTTTCTCCTTACTAATAGAATAGGTTTTGCCATCACTTGTTATTGTTACTGTACCATTTCGATCGGTACGATATACTTTGGCTTTTTGGCTATCTAACTTTTTCAAGGTCGCTGGGTGAGGATGATGATAGTCATTATCTATACCAGCTGAAATAACAGCCTCCTGAGGTGCTACCGCTTTTAAAAATTCCGGTGACGATGAAGTGTTGCTGCCATGGTGCCCTACTTTTAAAACGGCGCTTTTTAAATCGGTGCTATTATTTTTTACCATCCGCAGTTCCGATTGTTTTTCTGCATCTCCCGTAAAGAGCATTGAAAAAGAGCCATAAATCAATTTAGCCACTATAGAGTTGTTATTAAGGTCCAGTTGTCCATTATCGTCAGTAAAAAAAGGTTTTTGAGGAGCAAGTATTTTTAAGACGGCGCCTCCTCCTACATCAACAGAATCGCCTGCTGCAAGCAAAGCAAAAGGATTTTTCTTTTTTTCCACTGTTTGCATATATTTGCGATAAGTGGCGGTAGTCGTTGTCTGGCCGCTGTCATAGATCTGTTTAACTGTAAAATGTTCTATAATTGCTGTTGCACCACCAATATGATCACTGTGAGGATGAGTAAGAATCAACCTGTCAACAGTAGTAATGCCTTCCCTGCCTAGGTACGTTACCAGCTTCTCTTTGGCAGGCGTATCACCAGTATCAATAAGCGTCACTTGCCCACCGGCACGAATAAGAATAGCATCCCCCTGCCCAATATCCAGTACCTTGACTACTACTTGTCCTGTATTTTCTCCAGTCAGGCGGCCATTGCTGCCGCAGCCCGCAGCAAATAACGCCATTAGTAAAACAAGCCCAATTGCCACTGGGCGGATTTGCTGATAAAACCGTATAAACATCGTTATTCTCCCTATGTATGCTATGTAAAACGCTTACCATTACAAACTAAAAATAGGCAGTTCCCCGCCTATTTACTACTAGATTTGGATAAGTCCCAAGCTGACACGAATGCCCTCATCGACTCTGCCCATAACTTCTTCACTCAAATGAGTTACTTTTTCTTTCAATCGCCGTTTATCTATTGTCCGCATTTGTTCGAGCAGAATGACAGAATCCTTTTCCAAGCCAAACTGCTTAGAGCTGATTTCAATATGGGTAGGCAGTTTAGCTTTTGAAATCTGCGAGGTTATGGCCGCCACAATAATAGTAGGACTGTATTTATTGCCTACATCATTTTGGATAACTAAGACGGGCCGATGACCTCCCTGCTCCGATCCTACCACCGGACTTAGATTGGCGTAATAAATATCTCCGCGCTTTACAATCATCGATTATTCACGCTCCGACAGCAAGCTGGCAGGCATCAAGTCGTATGCTTCAGCATCGGCTACCAAGCCCTCTTCAGCTAAAGCTAAGTTAATGATGGCCATCTCCTGATATCCTCTTTTCATTAAATCGCGCACCGCTTTGCGTTTGCGATCTTCAATATACAAACGCATCGCCTCCCGAACAAACTGGCTGCGGCTGAGTTTTTCCATGGCGATTATGCCATCCACTTCCTGCAGCAAACTATTCGGGATGCTAATCATGATACGCTTTAAATCGGCCACACCCTCACCCCCGCCATTTGCAACATCCACTAATATGACTAATTATATAAAACAGTATATAAAAATGTCAACTTTTTTATATATAAGAACAACTCTTCAGGCATAATATCATGCTATACAACTATACCATTTTCAGTATGGCTATTACAATGGCAAAATATGCTTTAAACTCCACTTTGCAATCCGGCGACAGCAGCAGGCAAGGCTTGCAGCAAATCACCGGCAATCAGCCCTACCAAGCCGGCCTGAGCAACAATATCTCCGGCCAGTCCATGGATATAGACGCCGGCGAGCGCGGCATCATGGCTGGACAAGCCTTGGGCAATCAGCGCAGCAATAACACCTGTCAGCACATCACCGGTGCCTCCGGTAGCCATTCCGGCATTGCCTGTCGTATTGATGTATACGTCCCCATCCGGAAAAGCCACTACTGTTGGCGCTCCCTTCAATACGATAATACTGCCCCATTGATGCGCAGTCCGTCTGGCTATGCCTATTCTATCCTGATTTACTTGCAGCGCAGATAAGCCGGTAAGCTGCCCCATCTCACCGGGATGAGGTGTCAATATGGCCATAGCATCAGCTTGGTGAATGACATCCATATGTCCGGCCAGAGCATTAATACCGTCAGCATCAATAACCAGCGGCTTCTCAGCATTACGGATTATTTCCCGGATCGCCGCCTGTGTTTCGCTGTGACGTCCCATACCGGGGCCAAGGGCAATTACATCCCAGTGATTAGCCAATTCCTCTACATAAGGAACTGACTTTAGCCCGATGGCACCACCGGCTAGTTCAGGTAATGTTCTAGTCAGTACTTCTGTTGTTTTTGCTTCCATAATACCGCGAAGGCTATTAGCGACAGCTAATGTGACCAAACCGGAACCTGACCGGAGCGCTCCGGTCGCACATAAGACGGCAGCACCGGTATAGCCGTGTGACCCTGCGATAACTCCGACATGACCATTCAAGCCTTTGTGCGAATCAGGACGGCGTTTAGGAAGAAGACGCCGGACAAGCCCTGCAGTAATAGTCATTTGCTGCACCGGTGCCGTTGTCAGCAGCGGCAAGGGGATGCCAATACCGTCAGCCAATACTTCTCCGGCCTGATATGCTCCGGGATATAACAGTAAACCCGGTTTGGGAAGACCAAAGGTTACTGTTAAGTGGGCCTTGATTGCAATTCCCTGTATCTGACCATTATCAGCATTAACACCGGAAGGAATATCAACAGCTACAACTTTCTTACCTGACCGGTTGATAACATCAACTATCAGGGCCAAAGCTTCGCTCATTTCGCCATGAAACCCCGTCCCTACAAGAGCATCAATCAGGCAATCGGAAAAAGTCACGGCAATACGCACTTTATCCCAGTCGCGCTCGCCGGTGACTTCCATGATATCAACACCCATGTGGCTTAATACATTGGCGTGAATCTGGGCATCACCTTTTATACTGGCTCTTTCACCAACCAGAAAAACCTTAACCTTGGCACCGCCGTTGACAAGATACCTGGCAGCGACGAAACCGTCACCCCCATTATTGCCAAGACCGGCAAAAACACAAATCTTTTTATCTCCAAGTCCTGCCAGCAAACGATCTACTTCTCTGGCTACTGCCGAGCCGGCATTTTCCATTAATACAACACCTGGTAATTGGTATTGTTCAATTGCTATTTTATCAATCTCCCGCATTTGGGCTGTTGTTGCCAGCTTCATTCATTCTTCCTCCCCATAAGACAACCTGCGCAGCCGCATACTCGCGCGCATGGGTCAATGATATAAAAATTTCTTGTATATCCAACTTAACAGCCAACTCAGCAAAATACCCGGTCAAATTAACAAGCGGACGACCAAGGTTATTTACCTTAATTTCTACATCGTGCCACGTACCGCCCCGTAAGCCGGTCCCTAAAGCTTTGAACACCGCTTCTTTGGCGGCAAACCGGGCAGCATAAGAAGCAGCCCGCTGTGCACCCCGGCTTTCACAATATTGTTGTTCTGCCGGAGTGAAGACGCGATTAATAAAAGCAATCCGTTTAATTGCCGCAGCAATGCGGGTTACTTCAACAATATCAATTCCCACGCCTTTTATCATATGCGAATCACCCTGTACTTTCCCCTGTATGTTATCAGCACTTGCTCAGTTTTGCAAACAACTTCACAACTATTTTACAAACAATTTCCAACTGAGTCAAAATAAACTTTAAACTTAGCTTCGCCCAAGCCCTCGAGCGACCAATAAAAAGAGCCCTGGCATTAACCAAGGCTCTTTCCTATTTTGCTTTTATGGGATGATTACGCATAATCAAGATTTCTACCCGACGGTTTTTGGCACGCCCTTCGTCAGTATCATTACTGGCAATGGGCTGATATTCACCAAAACCGGTAATGCTAAATCGTTCTGCCTTCTGAGCAGGTTCCTGCATTAAAAGAAACTTCATAAAGTTCAAGGCCCGCTTAGTACTTAAATCCCAGTTGGAGGGAAATTCATATGTATTGATAGGTACGTTATCGGTATGACCTGATACAAAAAGGCGCTGTTTCATAGGAGCAAGCATTTTAGCCAGTTCTCCGGCAAAACGGCGGGACTGCGGCAACAGGTCAGCGTGACCGGATTCAAACAAAGCCGAATCTTTAATGCGCACCATTAGGCCGTCCTCGGAAAGAGTAGTCTCCAGATCGCCGGTAAGACCGTTCTTGTCAATATATTCATCAAGTGTCTTTTTAACTTGAATCAACTGCAGCGTTTCTTCAATATAATTCATGTCAGGCCGCACAGCTATATTTTCAAAAGCTTTTGAATCAGCGTCAGGACCTTGCGGCCGGGGCTGCCCCTGCGTTATCTGGGGCGGACTCTGGGTATTGTCAAAAATGGATTTATCGCCGCCTTGAAAAGCACTATTAAGAGAAGTAGCCATCTGTTCAAACTTTTTCTGATCTACTTGCGAGGATGCAAAGAGCACAATAAACAATGCCAATAACAGTGTCAGAATATCCGCATAGGGAATTAGCCACGTTTCATCCGTATGTTCTTCGTGATGTTCTTTGCGATGTTTTCTTGACATGTTTAGGCCTCCGGCTTGCTAGGTTTCAAGGTTGCCCGTTCTTTTTGCCCTACGAATACAAGCAGCTTAGCTTCAACAGCAATTGGCGAGTCGCCGGCTTGAAGGGATAAAACACCTTCAATCATCATGCGTTTTCTTTCGGCCTCGTGTTTGGACATAGCCTTAAGCTTATTTGCAAAAGGATGCCATAAAACATAACCGCTAAAGATACCAAGCAAAGTAGCAACAAAAGCAGCCGCAATGGAGTGGCCCAGTTTTTCGATGTCATCCAAATTGCCCAAAGCGGCAATGAGACCAATAACAGCACCAAGTACGCCCAAGGTCGGCGCATAGGTACCAGCTTGACTAAAAATCAGAGCGCCTGAGCGATGACGTTCCTCCATAGCTTGTACATCTGCTTCCAATACGTCACCAACAAACTCCGCATCCAGTCCATCAACAATCATACTAATCCCGTTACGCAAAAAAGGATCGCTAAGCTCTTCCATCCGGCCTTCCAATGCTAAAATACCTTCCCGACGAGCCGTCTGGGATAACTCAACGAACAGTCTGAGTAATTCGCTTTTTGCAATCAGTTCCTGTTTCTTGAAGAGCATTGTAAAAAGTAGTGGCAGCTTCTTTAAATCCTGCATAGAAAAACCATTAAATAAACATGCCGCCGTACCAACGAAGATAATAACTATTGCTGCGGGGTTAATAAGAACACCCACGCTGGATCCCTTGAGCACTATTCCGACTGTAATTGTTAATAGCCCAAGAACCATACCTATAATCGTTGCTAACTCCAAGATTCAGACCTCCCACCAAACTCCAGCCTCAATGGCAATTTAAAACCAACATCTTCTAAAATTCGATTCAATCTTCACGTTCATCTTATCATTCGACAACGCTTTTTGTCTACCCTGTTATGAGACCTAAGCTCTACTTGTCAAGAAAATGCGACTTTAGTTCTATTTATTCTGTACCCTGCAAGGTCCTAGAACAGCCGTTTTGCGCCCGTAATTTAATTTAGGTAGCGGTTACTTAATATACATACATAGGGCGGATGCATCATCATGGCGCCTGCTATCATGCGTCTTAGCCTCCAAATAGCTGACTAACTGCTCAAACTCAGACGGCATTTCAGCCGGCGTTTGCGGCAAAAGCTCCATCAGCCCATCCGTAAGGAAGCAAAAGGAATGCTCTCCGTCAAAGTACATTGTGTGCTCTGTGTATAAAGCATCACTATAGATCCCCAGAAAAAGGCCCGGTGTAGTCACCACTTGGACATCTTCACCATCACTGGAAAGAAAATGATGAATACCGGCACTAGCGTAACTAAGCTCTTTCTTTTCTGTATCAATAACAAATAATAGGGCCGCCGCAAAAGAACCTTCTGCAAAGTAACTCATAGCCTGCCGGTTGACCCAGCTCAGCTTTTCGGTAAGCGATGATTCTGTTTCCACAGCCTGCCCGAAAAGAACACGCAAAGCCGAAGCCTGCAGCGCAGTGGCCACACCATGTCCCATAATGTCAATCACATAACCATAAATTTGGTTTGTATTTTTTTGCCATTTGTAGTCATATAAGTCACCACTAACATAATTTTGAGGGTAGTAGATTGTTTTTAGACTAAACAGCTCATTCTCCAGGTCTGCAGGAAGAAACCCTTTTTGAATCATGCTAGCTAATTGAACTTCATTTTGCACCTGCATATTTACTGTTATATCACGAATTAGCGCCGCAAATATCGGTGTTCCATGAAGTTTTAAAAAACGGGTACTAACCTCAACCGTAAAAATTTCACCACTCTTGCGCAAGTGATGGGCTATGTAAGTTAAACCTGCATCACCGGATGCCGCTACCTGCTCAAATCTATTTTCTACCGTTGGAGTCACATCTTCTACCAAACCGGCAAACGGCATTTGTTCGTACTCTTGTGCGCTGTAACCATACATATGGCAGGCTTTTTTATTCATAAAAACAATCATGCCGTTAGAAGCAGCCGTAATAACGACAGCGTCATTCAGCATATCCATCAAGTCAAGACGCTGGCAATACTGACAATAAGTCTTAAAGAATTCCTCTTCATTGTCTAAATGCCTCATAATAAACTCCGTCTTTATTTATTGAACATCAAACACTTTATTCAAGCGGGTAAGTTCGAATAACTCTTTGACCGTCCCTTTTAGGCCGGTAATAGCCACACTGCCGCCATGCTGGAGTGAGCGTTTATGAATCGCTACTAATACACCTAAGCCAGAGCTGTCAATATAATCTACATTTGATAGATTTACTAAAAACCGGCTATAGCCCTTATCAATATGCATAAGCAATTTCTGGCGTAATACAGCTGCTTCTTCAACGTACAAGCTGCCATAGAGACTGACGAGTACCTGACCATCCTGAATGTTAATTTCCTGTCTCATTTCAACATCTCTCCTTGCTATTTATTTATTCTAACTAAGCTACCAGAATCTTATTGCCGTCCCTTTGCCGTTACAACCCTTAATCGGGTATGTTTAATTGATATTCTTGCGCAGTATGATTTCATTACCATCTTCGTTAAATTCAATAACATCGGCACAATATTGCATAATAGCAAGTCCCCGTCCATGATCATGCAATTCTTCATTCGCCGCCTGCCGGGTACGGTAATTAAACCCCCGGCCCTGGTCACGAATACAAATACAGACTTGATTGTCTTCGAGCGTCAGTATAATCTCTACGAGCTTTTTATTATCGCCGTCGTTGCCATGAAACAGCGCGTTATTCACTGCCTCATTTAACGCCACAAACAGCAACTCACCCCTGTCTGGACAAAGTTTTAACGTAATGCTGCGAATTTGTTCTCGCACGCCGGAAAATTCATCTAAAGATGAAACGGCATAACAGTGCATGGTAACCCTCCTGATAATACAGGTTCGTTCGTTATGACATACAACAAAATTCGTTTAAATTCTCCAATATCCTTCATGCTTCTCAATAAGTTAACCTTAAAATAATAAAACCGCCAGGAAAATGGCGGTTTTACACGTTCTATCACACAAAGTATTCTGTTTTGGCATTGGGGAAAAACTCGACAGTCGTATTTAGCATGGCCGTTTTCATCTCTGTCATTATATCCTTGTCATAAACGTATTTTCCATAACCAAACTGACCATACTTGAATTTACGGTGCTCTTCATCCATCGGCAATGTAGTGGCCGGAAAAATGTCAGTAATATGTCCCTTAGCCCGAGTTGTATAGCGGTGCGTGATGAACTCAAAGGACAAGTCTTTCCGGACGTGGCTGGGTAGCTGCCGATCAAGGGCAATAAACAACTGGCGATAGTCTTCTTGCCACTGGGGATAGTAAAAGACAGGAGCAACAATAAACCCTACGGGATAACCTGCCTGCGCAACTTTTCCTGCCGCCTCTACCCGCTCTTCCATACTGGGCGTGGCATGCTCGTATCGAGTAATAACACTTGCCGCATTTAAACTGAAGCGAAACCGCGTATGGCCATTATGTTTTGCATCAAGCAAAGAATCGACACTGGAATGCTTAGTGACAAACCGGAATCTCCCGAATTCGTGAGCACCAAAAAACTCAATAGCCTGCCTGAGCACTCCGGTTATGTATTCGGTGGGAATAGGGTCAGATGTCGCCGCCCCTTCAAAAAAAGTAATCTCCGGTTCTCGTTCCTTTATGTACTTTTGGGCTTGTTCTAATACTTCATCAATATTCACATAAACACGCAAGTAAGGTTTTCGCCCCAGCGTAGTTGCCAAATAGCAATATTCACACATACTGGGACAACTGGTATTTAACGGCAGTTGATAATGGGCTGACGGCTTGCAGCTGGCGAAGTCAGTGGTTTTGCGTACACCGACCACCAAGGTCCGCTTTGCTTCGCGGAAAGCTTCTCCTGTTGTTTTACCTGGTATGCCAGTTACTCGGTTGTGTGAACCGGTCATGGCAATTTCTACTCCCATATCGGTTAAACGATCATAGATTTTTTTACCTACTGGATATTCCAATGCTTGTGGCTCAAAAAAGGCCCGTTTGGGTACAAAGGGTAGCATGACTGTCATTCCTTTCGTCTTGCTTTATCCCTTTATTGTTCCCAACGGGCTTATTTTTACAGCACCTTATTTAAATCTTCCAGCAGCTGCTCTACATCAATGCCATGGATACCGGCTGCCTTTTCCAGACTTTCGCCACTGGCCGAAGGGCATCCTAGACACCCCATTCCATGGGAGCGAAAGATAGCTACGCTTGCGGGATACTGACGGACGATGTCACCGATGATGCTTTCTTTGGTAATTTTATTCATTTGAAATCCTCCTTATTTAACTCCGGTATACCGGTTAGTTTCTCAACAGCAGTACTGATTATTGATTCTGCTTGGTATAGTTCCATTGTAAGATCTACGGGACTGTAGCACTGTGACCGCCATCACGTCTAAACAACTATTTCTCATTACAGTGTTGCCAATAATTAACGAGTGTATTACCAGCCTGTCATCGACATGATAAAAGTAAACCGGACAAAAAGTGAGGTGCAGTTATTTGCGTTTTATCCTGACTTTGCTACTTCTTGCCTTGACCTTTACGGCTCCTGTCCAGGCCACTCGCCAAATCATCGTCAATATTCCCGAATACCGCCTCACACTGCTGGAAGACACCAGCCTGCTTAAATCCTATAACATTGCCGTAGGTACACAATATGAGCAAACTCCGACCGGTACATACCGTATTTTGTACAAAGAAAAGTTCCCTACCTGGTTTCCCGGATCAAAATTCGAAGATCAAACGCCCGTCCCTGCCGGCCCTGATAACCCCTTAGGCACAAGGTGGCTGGAATTTCACCCTACTTTTGGCATTCATGGAACAAATAAGGGCTGGGATATTAACTACCCTGTATCTGGCGGCTGCATCCGCATGCACGATAAGGATGTACAAGAATTGTATGAGCACGTAGACGTAGGCACACCAGTAACCATCTTATATGAAACCATACTGTTTGAAGAGA
>Ga0366774_1064_pt1 | contig 17509 bp, 15 predicted proteins | sample BONcelHN113001D9_FD_207068 | JGI IMG/M metagenome (GOLD analysis project Ga0366774, IMG submission 207068) | Enriched cells from coal bed in the Powder River Basin, Montana, United States - BONCAT cells N11 rep2 HSBNCT.N11.300.1.D9 ...
GTTCCCTGGCGCCGTCAATCCTGGCCGATTCAAAGAGCTCTGCCGGAAGGCTTTGCATAAAGCCCTTCAACAGAAGCACAAACCATGCACTTACCAGGTAAGGTATTATCAGTACAAACAGGCTATCCTTCAGATGCAGGTTTTGCGATATAAGTATATACCATGGGACAAGCCCTCCATTGAACAGCATTGTGAAATATATAATAAAGGCAAATATCTTCCTGTATCTGAAATCCTTGCGTGAAAGGCTATAAGAAAGCATTGAGGTGATCAGGAGCGAAAGCAGCGTGCCTAAAACAGTTACTGTTATTGTAACAATATATGCATTAACGATGATTTCGGGGCTGGCGAAAATAAACCGGTAGGCATACAAATCAAAATGTCTGGGAACCAAGCTGTAACCAAAATCGGCAATATCCGCCTCTCGCGAAAATGAAATGGAGATTACATATATGAACGGTACAATAAAGCTTAATGCGATGACAAACATAATAAAATACATTATCGGTTTTGCTATTGTATGTTGATTTTTAATGTACATTTCTATTCTCCTAAATCTATTTAAAATATGCTTCCGCTCTCATCAATCCGTTTTGACAGCTTATTGGACAGAAATACCAGTACAAACCCGACCAAAGACTGATAGGCTCCTACGGCCGACGCCATACCCACGTCGCCGGACTTTCTTAAAGCCCTGTAAACGTAAGTATCAATAACATCTGTAGCACCAAACAGAATACCGGAATTTCGAGGCAGGAAATAGAACATTCCGAAGTCGGAGTAAAAAATCCTGCCTATTGCCAGCAATGTCATAAGTATTACCAAAGGACGCAGCATAGGGATCGATATGTACCGGATCTGCTGTAATTTAGTTGCGCCGTCTATTTCAGCTGCTTCATAGTAAGCTATATCTACACCCATCAGACCAGTATAATATATAATTGCCAGATAACCGACATTTTTCCATAAATAGCAGATCATTATAATAGCCGGCCAAAATACTGGTTCGTTATACCACATAATTCTGTCTCCGCCTAAAGATGTTACAAGTTGGTTCATAACGCCATAATCCGTACCAAGAAAGGCGTAAAGAATAAAGCTCGCAACGACCCAGGACAGGAAATACGGCATAAGGAAGGCCGTCTGTAATACTTTTAGAGATTTCCTGCTTAATTCATTTAAAATCAATGCGAATATTACAGCCGCGGCTGTTCCTATTATTATACATCCAGCATTGTACAATATGGTATTCCTGGTGATTCTAAAAACATCCTGGGACGTGAAAAAAAACGTGAAATTCCTGAACCCTACCCAATCACTGCCCCAGATACCCTTGTCATATGTATAGTTTTTGAATGCTATTTGTAAACCGAACATTGGATAGTAGTTAAATACAAGTACAAAGATTATTCCTGGTATTGCCAGCAAAAGCAATTCCTTATTTCGTTTTAAATGAAACAACTCTCTTTTTAAGATATTCATTTGTAGCCACCTTTTTTAAGTTATACTTATTAATAATACCTATAAATAAATTGCATTACCGAACTGATTAAGTTAATGATAAAGAATAATTGAAATGAATAATAGTACAAGTTTTTGTGAAAAACAAAAATATGGAGTACAAATTTTACTGTTTCAGATTATATGATGTACATTATTTTGATATCAATATTTATTAATGCACAAGTTAATCAATTATAAATAAACTCTCTCGGTGATGATCCATATTTATTCTTGAATAGCTTGTAAAAATAACCCCTGTTTACTATGCCTACCTTCAGCATTATTTCATCAATGCTGAATCTTGTATTCTGAAGCCAATCAAGCGCCTTTTGCATTCTTACTTCATTCACATACTCCGGTATGGACATGCTTGTACATTCGTTAAAGAGCCTCCCGATATGAGTCGGAGTAAGCTTGAGCATGTCTGCTATGAATGAAGCGCACAGGGCCGGGTTATTATAATTATTATTGATGATATCCTTTATTATATCTGCAATCATAGTTTGTTTTTCGTTCCTGATACTTTCGCTTGTTCCTTTCAGCTTTGCCAGTATGCCCATCATATGTCCACATAGATCATCTATAGTCTCCATTTCCTGGAGGCTGTTCAGCGACAGCAATCTGTTTATATTAATCGGTTCCGGCCTGGTCTCGTTTATTTCGAAAAACAAGACACGTAAGGAATTTGTCAGATGAGCAGTATAGAACATGGCGTCGTTGCAGTTCCCTTCTTTTAGCTCATTAAATATTGTTATCAGCATTTTCTCAGCTTGATTCAAGTCACCCTTTTTTATCATTTCCAATAATCTTTCTTCAGTTTCAAAATTGAATCTACTTGTATTTTTATCATTATGTACTACTTTCCCGGGAGTAATTAAGCCTCTTAAGCCTAATACATAATGATAAGACAGGTTTGTTGACGCCTTTTGGTGCATGGGAGTTATTCCTGAATAGTTTTCAAAGCTATGGCTTATTGATGCATATAACGAAAATTTACATAGATCCAAAACATTTTTATTGATTTGCTCCAAAATGCATTCCAATGCAGCATGAAAGCTTGAATCTTGTTCACCTGCATTAAGAATCACAGTGATTTGATCTTCTCTGGTATCAATGGCTTCACAAGTATATGCAGATGATATTGCCTCAGAGACAATTTTCACTATAGATAATTTTATCAGTTTCCTAGCCTCTTCATCAAACATATTTTTGAAAGCCTGGTATTTATTCATTTCAAATACACATACGGCGAGCTTCCGGTCAAGATTCAGTGAAATGCCATGTTCAGAAAAGCCGGATAACAATTCTTCCTTGCTGAAGGCTGCACTTTCCAAAAGAAGCCTCATTATAAAATATAATTTTATTATCCTGCTGTTTGAATTCTTTTCAGCATACAGCCTGTCCAGCTTTTCTTTTGAACTGCTGATATTGTTCTTTATCAAACTGATTTCATCATTTATTTCATTTCTATCAGGTCCGGCAGGATAAACATTTCTTACCTGGTTGACTATATCTACCACTGGCTTGTAAATAACGCCCGAAATACCTATCGTCAATGCAAGGCTCAATATTATGAATACCATTGCCATAATTATTATCAATGCCCGTAAACTGTTTATGTAACTATATATTTCATCATACTGTCGGATTTTGAAAATGACCCATTCGCTTTTTGGAAGTTTGACATAGGTTATTAAATATTTTTTACCATTTAAGATATTTGTGCTCGTCCCTACACTGTTATCCGACTCATTTGTACCAATAGACCTGAAGGATTTCAGCAATGCATCCATCCCTTCAGGGTATGAATGCTTTGCACTATCTTCACTAATTATCTCACCATTGTTGTCCATCATTATTATAAGGTCATTGTTGTCTTTGTCCACTTTGCTTATTTCTTTAATACTCGAAAACAGCCACTCCAGATTTATGTTTATAATCACAGCCCCATTCATATTCCCGTGCTCGTCTGTCTGGTTATAAAAAAAATAGGTGATTACCTTTTCGTTTTTTACGTTTCCATTTGAATCTGTTTCCTCGATATTGCGCAGTATCGGTTTTAAAACCGGTACTGAAGACATTGATCTTATTTTATCTTCAAGGTATTTATCATTCATTTGCGTAGGATTTGCTGTTGAAAAATATATTTTGCGGTTATTGTTGTAAATATAAACAGAACGGACGAAAAAATTCGTGGCGATTACAGAACGCTTCAGTCTGTCTATTGCATTGATTTCAATGAAGCTGTCCTTATCCTTCAGGTACATCAGGGCCTTTATATCAGTGCTGTAGAAATTCGTCAGACAGATGCTATGGACAATATCATCAATATTACGTATATTGTTCGCCATCGGAATAAGCATCTTCTTGCCATTATTGATTTCATTGGAAACAAGGCTTTTTCCCTGCTGATAATATATAATACCAGAGAATGCAATTATCAAAGTAAACATAGCGGTAAGCACTATAATATAAATTCTTATAAGATATTTTCTTTTTTGCAGAATATTATGAAGTTTCATATTTACCGTCCTCCCTGATATTTAACAGCAAGCCAAACAATTTTTTTACACATTCAGCAATGTAATTCTATCATATTCCGGTTTCCAAAACCAGAGAAACCAATAGGTAAACGGAGATCAGCATCCCAGCCTCCGTTTTACTGTCAACCTCTTTCCCCCATTTTACAAGTCACTATCAGTTTCTAAACGCCTTGGAAATAAGGCTGTGGGAAAGCTGTATCATAAATGGTCAAAGCCGGAAGCACCACTGTACCTGACTATGCCAAAGTCGCCGCTTATACTGAAAATATCAGCCTGTTCCAATTCCACCATTAACCTTATCCACCCATGTTTCATTGCATCTTCAATATCCTTGTGAGCCCTCCATTTTGGCTCTATTGATATATGGTCACCTCGGATTTCCTCACAGTCGTCAAATGAGTAACCTGGCAAAGGTTCACATTTCTCATCGCATATCTGGACGCGCACCCTTCCGAAAGAGGCTCTTATATTAAAGCTGAGTTTTGGGCTTCTGGGATATACAGTGGTTCTTCAACATATTATTCAAAGTATCCGAGGTTGTATTGAGAAAAGTGTTGTCATAATCCATCCTCCATTCCACCCCGTCAGGCGAATACAAAAGCCGGCAGGGCCAGTCGGGCTTGAAATTATCCGAAGGCTCACGGATGGAATCAGTCATTTTATATCTCCGTGACGCACCCCAGTCATCCGTGTCATAAATATACATGGTTTCCTGATGGAATGGGATTGCCTGCATATACCGCTTGCGGATACCCAATCTTCCTCTCCGGGCTGAATTTCATTTTCTCGCATACCAATCCATCACTAGATTGCGCAATGCATAATACAATGGAATTGTCCGAGTTTTCGCCTCCCTCAAGCGATGCGGTATAGTATAAATAATATCCGCCATCAGGTGCAGGAACTATGCTGGAATAACCCCCGCGGAAAGTGTTTCATTGTCGCTAAATAAATATTCCGGCATCCACTCAGGCCGATAGAACCGCCTGGTCAAATTATGCTGACGGTTTATGATAAAATCGTCGAAAAATAGAATTTTTCATAATTACCTCTATAAATTAAATGCAAATTTTATTTCCTACCCATGTATTTGAAATTTAGTATTTTTTATTTATATCTACTTATTTCTACAATACGACTTTCAATAATAGATCTTCGAAAGCAATTTACAGGCAGTACTTTAGATGATTATAAAGTATAATAAATTTTAAAAATAGTACAAATATTTGTGAAGCGAAAAAAATAATGTACAATTTTTAGCTGATGACAACCAAAAACTGTACACTATTTCAACATAAAATTCTACTCATACCATCCTAATTGAAATGTATCAGTTCCATAAATCTTTGAAAGCAGTTCGTCTACCCAACATTAGAATTATCTGTTTCTGTCCTTTTCATCATACTTATTGAGGCATATTATTCAACATAAAACCCTGGCAGGCTAGAAGGAGAAATATTTTACACTTTTTCAACAGATAGCTTCAAACCCAGTGGCAACATTATCTTCACGAGTGTATCTAGTTGGGGCAAGTTCTTCATCTTTTCCATCCTGCATATGGCTTCCTGTCTGACACCTGTTATCTTCTCCAACTCTCTTTGAGATATGCCCAACTCCTGCCTTCTTTTAATAATTTGACTTATTATATCAGACATCAGGTCAATTTCCTGCTTTTCTTCATCAGTAAGAGCTGTCATGGAGTTCTTAACATCTTCCCATCTTACATTTTCATTCATTTCAATCATTCCTTCCTCTCCAGTCCTTAATTTCATTCAACGCCTTTTCTATCTCGCCTCTAGGCGTTCTGTTGGTGGTCTTTCTAAAGTGATGCAGAAGCACTATATTATTCCCAAACCAAGCAAAAACAGTATCCTGTTACTACCTGGCCGAAGTTCCCAAACTTCATCCTGTATATGCTTCACAAAAGGTTCTCCAGCTCTAGTTCCCAGGTTTTCAAGGATATTAATATAAAACCTAATCTGCTTTAACATAATACGTTCATTTTTACTTACATTTGCCCTATTATTAAGTTACTCGATAAAGTCTAAAAGTTCGCTGCATTCATTTCCATTCTTATAGAACATTACCTCGTACATTTAATTTCTCCTGTTCTTGATGATATATTCATCATTGTTTTAATGATTACATATTTATCATCATTATTCAATAGTTAAATCTTTATTATGCAAATCTGTTTTGAAGAAAATATAAATACCCTTCAACACCGCAAACTATGCAAACTACGAATATAGAATTGTTTTGTTACGCTACTCATATTACAACCAAGTATACATAAAGAGCAGCATGGCTTCTCCTAAAATTCAAATTTATCAAATAGCATCATTACAAACACTGATATTTGTCACTTTAGTCAATTATCTTCACCTGGGAAAAGTGATATTCTTATTGTATAGAATTAAAATTAATTACTGACTGCCCTTATTGTAAATGTAAAGATCTGTGGTACATCAGCAGATATACTTTCAGGGAGTCCATGTGACGTTTGAACCTATTTGGTGGAAAGCCAGGCAAAAAATCATGGGAGGACTTCCATAATGAAACATAGTGAGATCATAGAAAGAATTGAAGAAAATCCCATAATAGCAGCAATAAGAAATGAGAGTGACCTTGATGAAGCAATTGATTCACAGGTGACCACCATCTTTCTTTTACATGCCGATATCTTCAATCTGAATGCTATGGTAGACAAAGTCAAAGCTGCCGGCAAAACAGTTCTAATACATGTGGATTTTCTTGAAGGCCTGGGCAGGGACAATAAAGCCATAGACTATATTTGCGAGATTATAAAGCCTGATGGAATAATAAGCACCAAAAGCAGCAGTATCAAATATGCTCTTGAAAAGGGTATGTTCACTATTCAAAGATTCTTTTTGATTGACAGCCTTTCTTATGATAATTCAATAAAAACCATTCAGTCCATTAAGCCGGATATGATAGAAATCATGCCCGGCGTTATGCCTGTGGTAATAAAAAGGATACTGGGCCGGTTGTCCGTCCCCCTGATAGCAGGCGGGCTGATTGAGACCAAGGAAGAAATAATGGAAATATTAAGTGCAGGAGCCCTTGGCGCATCTACTGGGAAGAAGCAGCTTTGGAATATATAGAATAAACAAAGTTGGGAATTAAAGCTGCTGTACCTTCAGCCCTGTCACTACCTTACCCGGGTTTAATATATTTTTGGGGTCAAATGCTATTTTTATTGAGTTCATCAGCTCCATCTGCACACTTCCCAGGGATTCACCTAAAAAAGGAACCTTCGCATGGCCTATGCCATGCTCACCTGAAACCTGACCCTCCAAGCTGTATGCTTTGTCATACATTTCCTTCATAATGCTTTCCAATTTTTCATGCCAGATAATATCCGGCAACTGATCCTTGCAAATATATACATGAAGGTTTCCGTCCCCTGCATGGCCAAAGCTTCTAATTCTTACCTCATACTTCTTCTCCAGCCGGTTCACAAATTTCACAAATTCAGCTATCCTGTTCCTGGGTACTACCACATCACATTCATCCATTTCCGACGTTGAGCTTTTTATTGCCTCCAGGAAGGCTCCCCTGGCACTCCAGATGGATTCCTGCCTCTCTTCGGTATCGGAAATAAAGACATCTGCGGCCCCTTCATCCAGACACAGCCTGGCCGTGCTGTCATATATTTTTTCAATTTCTTCAGCCGTATTGCCGTCAAAGGTCAGAAGAAGATATGCATCCGAAGACTTGTCCGGGAATTTCTTTCCCAGGTATTCCTCAGCCTCTTCTATTACCTCCTTCTGCATGAATTCCACTGCCGTGGGCGCTGCTTTGGACCTGATTATCTTCGGTACCGTTTCAATGCATTTCTCAAGACTTGGAAAGGGTACCAGCAGGCTTATTGCCTTTTTGGGCAGGGGTATGAGCTTAAGTATCAGCTTTGTGACGATACCCAGGGTCCCTTCCGAACCTACCATAAGGTCTTTGAGGCTATACCCCGAGCTGTTCTTTGCCACCTTGCCTCCCAGCTTGATAATTTCACCGTTGGGCAGAACTACCTCCATTCCCCTTACGTAATCCCTTGTCACCCCATATTTGATTGCCCGCATGCCTCCTGCATTGGTCATTACATTTCCACCTACCGTAGCGCTCTTTTCTCCCGGATCGGGCGGATACATCAGGTCCCTTTCCGCCACAGCCTTTGCCAGCTCCATCAGCAAAACCCCCGGCTCAATGATAACCGTCAGGTTCTCTTCATCGATTTCAAGTATTTTATTCATCTGTGATAAGGACAGCAGGATTCCCCCGTTTACAGCCACCGCTCCGCCGCAAAGGCCTGTGCCTGAACCTCTTGGAGTAACCGGAATATTGTTCTCATATGCATATTTCATTATTGCCGATACTTCCTCCGCTGTGACTGCTTCGACAACAGCCTCCGGCTTAAATCTGCCGTATTCCGGCATCTCGTCATGGGTAAAGTCATCATGGATGTCAGTGGCAGTATATACTCTCTCAGAAGAACAAATCTGTTCTAAATATTCCAAATCTTTTGCAGCTATCTTTTTATATTGCATATCTCGCTTCTCTCCTCTTTTATCCTGGCCATCAATTCCGGTATAACTTCATATAGGTCTCCAACCATACCATAGTGGGCGATCTTGAAGATAGGTGCGTTCTTGTCCCTGTTTATGGCAAATATGTTTTCCGAGCCGTTCATTCCGGCAGTAAACTGCACAGCTCCCGAAACACCGCAGGTGATTATTAATTTGGGCTTTACTGTCCTTCCCGAAAGCCCGATCTGCTTGGTATAATGTGCCCAGCCATCCTCAACAAGACCTCTGGTTACTGCCACCTGGCCTCCCAGGAGTTCTGCCAGCTCTTCTATCAGTGCCATATCCTTTTTCTCTTTTATACCTCTGCCTGCCACGACCAGAACCTGTGCATCGGCTATGCCCGGCTCCTTTTCCTTCTTCTTTATGTTAAGAACCCTTATTCCGGAATCCAGTCTTCCGGCATCCATATAACACCTCTCAACGGTTCCTTTCGGATTCTCAAGACATTCCGCCTGGTTCATGACCTTGTACCTGACGGTTGCAAATTGGGGACGGCTGTTTTGCGTGATGATCTGAGCCATGATATTTCCCCCGAATGCAGGCCGTATCTGCACCAGGTCGGTATTTTCCCTTATATCCAGCATTGTACAGTCGGCAGTAAGTCCTGTCCTGAACCTGGTTGAAAGTCTGGGAGCAAGTGACCTTCCTATTGATGTTGCTCCTATGAGTACCACAGAAGGCTTCACTTTTCTTATGCAGTCCTCAAAGGCATTGGCATATACATCCACTTTATAGTGCTTGAGCTGCTCATAGTCATATAAATATACTCTGTCCACACCATAGGCAGGAAGGTCTCCGGCCCTTGCTGTAATATCATGTCCCATGAACACCGCATAAACCGGATGGTTTATCTTACCTGCCAGTTCTCTTGCCTTTCCGATGAGTTCCAGGGTAACCGGGTGTATCTCCCCCTCCAGATGCTCTACAAACACCATTATGCCCTTCCACTCCTCCTTGTTTACCCTGGCTCTTTCCTCGTTCACAATTGCAATGGCTTTTTGCGGGCATTTCTTTATGCAAAGCCTGCACATTTTACAGGCAGCATTTATTTCCGCTCCGTTTTCCGTTATTTCAATTGCCCCAAAGGGACAGGTTTTGACACATTGTCCGCACAAATCACATTTACTGCTGTTTACATGGATCATTCCCATATTCTTCCCCCCTGTTATATAAACTTAAGCTGCTTCATTGTATTGAAGCACTTGTCAGTTAGCTCCCGGCAGCTGCCTTCCCAGAGAATCCGGCTGGTATTGGGCTCCGGTGGGAAGATCCTCTCTACCTGAGTGGGAGAACCACTCAGACCATATTTCTTCTCATCCTGGTCGGCAAAGTCTTTGAAAGCCAGTATCTTTACAGGCCTGCCCAGAGTTTCAAGCTTCCGTCTGTATGAAGGGAGCCTGGGCTGCATAATATCCTTCTCTACTGTTATCAGGCAGGGATACTCAATTTCCACTTCCTCTGTACTGTCAGCCATGTCCTGTTCAACCACTATTTTCTTGTCATCAAATTTATCAATTTTACTGACCCAGGTAACATGAGGTATGTCAAGATACTCGGCAATTGCAGGACCCACCTGGGCCGTATCCCCATCCGTCGTCTGCTTCCCGCATATAATCAGATCAAATTCGCCTATAGCCCTGATACCTTGGGAAAGCGTATAGGAGGTTGCCAGTACATCCGCTCCCGCAAACTTTCTGTCGGAGAAAACATACCCGTCATCCACCCCCATCATAAAGGCTTACCTGATGATAGCCTCTGCCTGAGGCGGTCCCATGGTAACTGCAGTGATGCTTCCACCTGCTCTCTCCCTTATCCGCAAGGCTGTCTCCAATGCATACAGGTCGAAAGGATTCATTTTGCTCTCGACCCCGTCCCTCTTAAGTACTCCCGTCTTTTCATCAACTTCCACCTTATTGGTGCCGGGTACCTGCTTTAAACATACAACCATATTCATCTCATCATCCCTCGCATTTCACAATAACTGCCACCCCATCGGGTATGACAACAATATCAGCATCCTCTCCAGCTTGCTCCTCTGCCAGCTCAAAGGCCTGTTCCAGAGAAGCAGCATAGGTCATATGCATATCCTGTATATATTTTCTGCTGCACTCGTCCGACACCATAATCACCCTGGACTTCATTAGAATCCTTGCCAGAATTTGAGCCTCCCATTGATCTGCAATGGTTTCATTCTGTGGGATGGAAGATATTTTTACAGCTACCTCCTCCGGCGAAGCAGCGCCGGTAAACCACCTGTAAAACTCATCTCCCCCATGTCCGTCGCTACATGCAGCAGCTATAATTATTACTCCGCCTTTTCTCACACACGCCTCCGCTGCAGTCATTCCCTTCACAGCCTGGTAGATGTTCTGATCCAGGGGGTATCCTCCATTGGACGTAATTACAATATCCGCTGCTACGGCATCCACTGACGCCATACTCCCGACAAACCCGCAGCCCTCCTCGTGAGCTTTGATATAATCACCGGCAAAGGCGTTGATAATTTTCTTTTCGCTATCGATGACAACATTGAGGATAAATTTCAGCCTCGCTTTCTCTGCAGCAAAAAGCATATCCTTATGGATAGGATTATCTATAAGCTTTCCGGTCCTTGCAGCATCACTTGCAATGAACCTGGAGCAGTGGTTGGCAAGTACGGTTTTCTCCGCAGCAATACCGGGAAGAATACTCTTCCTTCCTCCTGAAAATCCGGCAAAAAAATGGGGCTCAATAAATCCTTCGGACAATACCAGATCTGCCCAGTCCACCAGGGAATTGAGCCATAGCTCTCCTCCTGAAGGCAGTATGCCTTTAAATACCATGCTTCCTTTGTCCTTGCAGTCATGATTTATGAGCTGTTCTCTCTCAACAATCTCTGTTCCGAACTTTTCTGTCATTTCATTACATGTAGTAGCCCTGTGGAGGCCGGTAGCTATAAGGATTTTAATTTCTGCCTCCGGATTACCGGCCCTTATTTCCTCCAGCAGGATGGGCAGTGTAATTTTACTTGGCACAGGCCTTGTATGGTCGCTGGTAATCAAAAGGATCCGTTTTGCCTCTCCGGATAAATCTCTTAATTTTCGAGATCCAACAGGATTATTAAGGGCATGCATGATGGTTTCCTGCTGACTGCCAGGCGTCTTATATTCTTCCACCTTTGAATTCAACACGCCTTTTACCCTGTTATTGTTTATAATCAAGAGCTTGTGTCCTTTTGAGTATGGAATCCTGATTTCCATATAACTAATTCTCCTTTTTTTATTAACTCAACATTCCCGCCATATTGATTCCCATGTCGTAAGGGCTCCTCGGAATGACAAGTTCTTACTAAATGTCATTGCGAGCGAAAGGCGGCAATCTCGCTTTTTCTTTGAACACTAAGCTGGAAAAGTTGAGTTATTAATTTTTTTGTCCTGGTGGCCTGACCAATGAAAATGGATCATGTACCAAATTTTCCCAGTAAGTCTCACCACCATATTAACAGGCTCATCAATAAATCTGCTTAACAAAATCAAGGTGTTTATTCATCATTTCTACTGCAGACTGTGCATCGTTGTTTCTTATTGCTTCATATATCTCCTTGTGCTGTTCATATAATACCTTTGAGTTTTCACTGTCCTTTAATATCTTGGCCCGGTTGAACTTTACAGAGCTTTCAAGGATATAGCCTATATATTCTGCGGACTTTGTCAGTATATAGTTGTTTGACAGGCTGAAGAGAATTTTATGAAACCGGATGTCAGCCTCAGCGCCCATATTTATGTCGTTTTTTTCAATAGCCGCCTTCATTGAATTTATCGGCCCTTCCAGAAGAATAATTTCCTCCGGTTTTCCTTTTCCGGCAGCCAGCTTTGCAGCCTCCAGCTCCAGCATTTTCCTAAACTCCAGCAGCTCGTCTTCCATTTCTTCATTCTTAACAAAGAGTGGTGCAATAGTGTTGATAAAGGGTGCCATATTCAGGTTTGTTACAAAGGATCCGTCACCTGGGCGCACTTCAATGAGTCCTATGATCTCCATTGCACTGAAGGCCTCCCTGATGGAAGCTCTGCTGACATTGAACATCTCAGCCAGTGTGCGCTCGGGAGGAAGCTTTTCTCCCACCTTTAGCTTTCCTTCCCTGATGAGTCCGATAAACTGTTCAATTACAGACTGATATATTCTTTTCATGCTTATTGGATTAACATCCATCTCTATCTCCATTCTATTTAAGCCAAATGGCATGGTGGCCTTACCAATTATATATTCTACAGTAAATAGTATAAATCCTTTTTTATTAATAAAAAAGTTGTCCGGTACTTAAGCTTCCTCCCAATTCAAAGCTCTTTCTACCACCTTTTTCCATCTGGAATACTTTGAGTTTCTCATATCTTCGCCCATTGAGGGCAAAAAAGCATCATCATATTTGCAAATAGAAGATATTTCACCCCTATCCCTCCATACGCCTGCTCCCAGACCTGCAAGATAGGCTGCACCCAGCGCTGTCGTCTCAATCTCCCTGCAGCGCCTCACCGGTACATTCATTATATCAGCCTGAAAACGCATGAGGAAGGGACTTCTGCTCACACCGCCATCAACTTTTAATTCCTTGAACGCAATACCTGTATCCTGCGCGATAATATCACATACATCCCTTGTCTGATATGCTATGGATTCCAGAGCTGCTCTTATAAGATGCGCTCTTTGGGTTCCGCGCGTCAATCCGATAACCATGCCTCTGGCATCCATATCCCAATATGGGGCGCCCAGACCGGTAAAGGCAGGTACAAAAACCACTCCTCCGGTATCCTCCACTTCCTCTGCACATACATCGGCCTGCCTGGCGCTTTCAAAAAGCTTCATATCATCAACAAGCCACTTTATTGAGCTGCCTGCATTAAAAACGCTTCCCTCCAGGGCATACTCCACCTTACCGCCTATCCCCCAGGCAATTGTCGTAAGGAGCTTGTTGCTTGAGAATACAGGTTTTTCACCTGTATTCATCAGAATGAAACAGCCTGTACCATAGGTGTTTTTTGCCGAGCCGGCTTCAAAGCAAGCCTGGCCGAATAAAGAAGCCTGCTGATCGCCGGCAGCTCCGCTGACAGGTATGGATGCTCCTGTAATTTTCGCATCAGTTTCACATATAATGCCCGATGATGGTACGACTTCCGGCAGCATACACCTGGGTATGTCCAGTATTCTCATCAGATCTTGATCCCATTCAAGAGTGGTTATATTGAAAAGCATGGTTCTGGATGCATTTGAATAATCGGTAACATGCCGCTTCCCGCCTGTCAGGTTCCATATGAGCCATGTGTCCATGGTGCCTGCCAGAAAGTCTCCGGCCTCTGCTTTTTCTCTGGCTCCGGGTACATTGTCCAGAATCCATTTTATTTTTGTCCCTGAGAAATAGGCATCTATGACCAGGCCGGTCTTTTTATGCACAGTCTCCTGCAATCCGTCATTAATTAGCTGATGGCACAAGGCTGCCGTCCTGCGGCATTGCCAAACAATTGCATTATGCACCGGTTTTCCTGTGTTTTTATCCCAGACTGCTACTGTCTCTCTTTGATTTGTTATTCCGATACAGGCGATTGCCTCCATGGGTATGTTGTTTTCCCTTACTGCTTCCAAAAAGGCCTGCAGCTGATTTTCATATATTTCTTCAGCATCATGCTCCACCCATCCCGGCTGAGGATATATCTGCTTCAGCGGTTTGCTTTTTACTCCGGCAATAGTCTGGCTTTCAGTATCATAGATGACTGCTCTTGAGCTGGTAGTTCCCTGATCCAGCGACACAATATACTTTTTCCTCATAATGTTCCCCCTTACCGATTTACAGGATTTTGGCACTAATAATACATTATTACGAAATAACGGATTTAGCAATGCTTTTATCTTTTACATTACAGGTGGCTATTATGTTTATACCGGTACCAAGAATATTGCAGATGAGCCTGTCACTGATGTGCACCGGTGCTTGAACCTCAATTTTGTTTATTTCCTTTATGCATTCGGGCAGAAGCTTCTTTGGAAGCGGCTTCTCGGATTTTACCGATACCAGCGGCAGTTCACCGTCCAGGACCTTCGCAGTACTGGTCAGAGTCCTTACCGGATTTATACACTCTGATATTGCATAGTCCCTACCCCTCTTGCATTTGTTTCCTGTCAGACTGTCAATCTGTCCGCCACTGAGCTCCACCTCCACATTACACCCAAGAGGGCACACAATGCAAACCAGGCTTTTTTTCTCAACCATGCTTTAATACACTCCTTTCTTCATGACCATGGCATCTGCGGCACGGGACAATTCATTGCGAATGCCATCCGACACACAAATCCAGGGTTGACAGGGGGATGGGGTTAGTGTCACCAAGATGATAATAAGAACTGTCCCCATTGTCACTTATTTTCCAATTGTCACGTTGTCACCCTTGTCACACTTCTTTCTCTCAGTCAGCCGTTTCCAGCTGAATTGTTACATCACCATGCTTCTTTATGGATTCCAGCATCTTATCCGTCAGAACCAGGCTCTCCATTTCACCTGGCGCAACCTTTGGCTTTTTAATTTGCAATATGGTATCTCCGCCGCTTATGACCTTTAGTTTTATATTTTTGAAAACATCCGTTACCCGGAAATAGATGTGAAGCTCCTTGACTGAGGAATTCAAATCAAGAATTTGTGGAACCGTATAACGTATCCCTTTTCCTTTCCCGATAACAACTCCGCCTGAAGCTTTGCTCACAGAACCGCTCCGTATATGTTCTGCCGCACATCTGCCGGCTCTGGCAGCTTCTTCCGAGACATAATCCACAAGATCATGCACATGGGCTACATTTCCACATGCAAAGATCCCTTCAACAGAGGTTTCCATATTGTTCTTAACTACAGGCCCGGACGTGGCTGCATCAATCCTTATACCGGCCTCCTCCGACAGCTCGTTTTCCGGGATAAGCCCAACCGACAGCAGTAATGTATCGCATTCAACATACTCTTCCGTTCCCGGGACTGCATTCCTGTCTTCATCCACCTTTGCCACTGTTACCCCTTCAAGCCGCTCTTTCCCATGAATATTGACAACAGTATGGCTCAGCTTTAAAGGAATCCCATAATCATCAAGGCATTGCACCATATTTCTCGTCAATCCACCGGAATAAGGCATTACCTCGCAGACCATTTTAACTTCGGCTCCCTCCAGCGTCAGCCTTCTGGCCATAATGAGCCCTATATCTCCGGAGCCCAGGATAACAATCTTTTTCCCGGGCATATAACCCTTCAAATTCACATACTTCTGGGCAAGTCCCGCAGTCAGTATTCCTGCCGGTCTGCAGCCGGGAATACTCAGTGCTCCTCTTGTCCTTTCCCTGCAGCCCATGGCAAGAATCACAGCCTTTGCTTTCAGCTTGATAAGCCCCTCCCTGCTGTTGACGGCAGTTATCGTTTTATCAGGCTCAAGATGAAGTACTGTTGTCCCCAGATAAATTGGAATATCCAGTTCTCTGACCTTAACAATAAACCTCTCTGCATATTCCGGGCCCGTCAGCTCTTCTCCGAAAAGGTGCAGGCCAAATCCGTTGTGTATGCACTGAAGCAATATCCCCCCGGGCAAGCTCTCTCTTTCAATTATGACAATATCCTTCACGCCCTGATTCCTTGCTTCAATTGCCGCTGCCAGCCCTGCGGGTCCGGCCCCTATAACCGCCAGATCAACCACTTTCAACATTATCACTCCATTTTCTATCCGTTTTTGAACTCAACTACACTGTCAACATTAAAAATATACCATGCAGAGTTTTTATCGGGAGAGCTGTATTACTTGGTTCTCCCGGCTAAAAGCGCGGAGCTTCCTCCTGATTTTGTAACCTGTTCCATTGGAATCCCCAGTTCTCTTGAGAGAATCTCCACAGCCCTGCAGCTGCAAAATCCTCCCTGGCACCTTCCCATGCCAAGCCTGGTTCTGCGCTTCAAGGTATCAAGATTCTTCGCGCCCAGGGTTCTGTGTATATTTCTTACTATTTCACCCTCCGTAACCTTCTCGCATCTGCAGACGATGCTGCCGTAACCGGTATGGGTTTTTATCAATTCATTGATTTCAGCTTCCTTCAGTCCGTTAAATTTCTCGATATGCTTGTTTGTTGGGTTAAAGCTGTTCCTTTCCCTCAGTTCCAAGCCACCGGCCTTAAGTATCTCAACTATCTTCAATCCGATAGCAGGCGCTGCCGTCAGCCCGGGAGAATCGATACCCGCAGCATGTATAAGCCCTGGGTTTATTTGGGATGGTCTTATTATAAAGTCATGGCCGGAGGGGCAGGCCCGGAGTCCTGCAAAGGAGTGTATGATACCTCTTTTATCCAGCATGGGGACGGACAGCCTTGCCTTTTTAAGAATTTCATCCTGTCCTGACGCCGTAGTTGTCACATCTTCCTTGTCCTTCACATCTTCTGCCGTAGGTCCGGCCAGGAGATTGCCATCTACAGTAGGCGTTACAAGCACGCCTTTGCCTTTTTCCGTGGGCAACTGGAAAATTACCCTTTGAACCAGATTACCCAGCTTCTTGTCATAAAGAATGTATTCACCTTTTCTTGGTTGGATGGAAAAGCTACTATCACCCAGCATATTGGCAATGGTGTCGGAGAATAGACCTGCCGCATTGACAATATACCTGCTAAGTAATTCACCCTTTGATGTTTTCAGGCTGAATACTCCGTTTTTGAAGCTTATATCCTCTACTCTGCAATCCGGTTTAAGCTCAGCACCGTTATCTACTGCATTCTCCAAAGCAGAAAGTGTGAGCTCGTATGGGCATACTATCCCGGCTGACGGCGCAAGCAGAGCTGCCACTACCTCTCCGGAGACATTTCTCTCAAGCTGCCTGACCT
>Ga0366774_1068_pt1 | contig 16715 bp, 11 predicted proteins | sample BONcelHN113001D9_FD_207068 | JGI IMG/M metagenome (GOLD analysis project Ga0366774, IMG submission 207068) | Enriched cells from coal bed in the Powder River Basin, Montana, United States - BONCAT cells N11 rep2 HSBNCT.N11.300.1.D9 ...
TGACAATGACGTTAACTGTATTCCTGGGATCACTGCTTGCAGCTATGGCACTGGGAATTCCTATTGCTCATGCGCTGATCATGAGCGGTGTGGCACTATTAATTCATATGAATATGTTTGATACGCAAATACTGGCTTCAACCCTTATCGATGGTGCCGATAATTTTCCATTAATGGCTATCGCATTCTTTATTCTTGCCGGAGAGCTGATGAATGCCGGCGGTATTTCCAAACGTATCATTGCCTTTGCTATTGCTCTTGTTGGGCATGTTCGCGGCGGTCTGGGATATGTCGCTATTATCGCCAGCTTGATATTTTCCGGATTATCCGGTTCAGCGGTAGCTGACACGGCTGCTCTGGGAGCGATTCTTATTCCGATTATGGCTGAGGCTGGGTACGATCGCGCTAAATCAGCGGCTTTAATTGCTTCAGCAGGCATTATTGCGCCTATTATGCCGCTCAGTGTTCCAATGATTATATTTGGTGTAACTGGCAATGTTTCTATCCCCAAGCTTTTTATGTCAGGAATTTTTCCCGGATTATTGCTGTGCTGCTTTTTGGCTGCTACTTGGACATGGGTTGTACGTAAAGATCAATTCCTGGTTCAGCCACGCAAGTCATTCGCGGAACTGTTACAGGCAGCCAAGGGAGCGATATGGGCTTTTATTCTACCTATTATTATTATTGTAGGTCTGCGCGGCGGTGTCTTTACTCCTACCGAGGCTGCTTCCATCGCTGTTTTTTATGCGCTGTTTGTCGGAGTGGCAGTGTATCGCGAATTAAAAATAAACAATATTTGTGAAGTCTTGGTTTCGGCAGCAAAAACAACGAGTATAGTTATGTTTTTGGCAGCGGCGGCTATGGTGTCATCTTGGCTGATTGCGGTTGCGAACATACCTGCACAGCTTGCACAAATGCTTGCGCCGCTCATGGACAATAAGATTATCCTGATGTTTGCCATCAATATTATTGTACTGTTTGTGGGCACTGCTATGGATGCAACGCCCACTATCCTAATACTCACACCAGTTCTCATGCCGGTTGTTCTTAAAGCAGGCATAGACCCAATCTATTTCGGGTTTATGTTTGTATTCAACAATATGATCGGTTGTCTGACTCCGCCGGTCGGAACAGTTCTTAACGTTGCCGCCGGAGTGGGGAAAGTCTCCATGGATGACATCATAAAGAGAGTTATGCCCTATATGTGGATAGAGATTGTATTACTGCTCCTGCTCACCGCATTCCCGCAACTTGTCTTGGTGCCCCTGAGCTTTTTCATTGGTAAATAAAACTAAGGATCTCCTGCCAGGGAGATCCTTTTTTTATCGCAACCCCATAGTAGTTTTTAATGCCTTTGCTTTCGTCCGGCTAACCGGTATATCTTCGGCTTTAAAATCATCCATTCGCAGGAGATAAGAGCCATGGAACCAAGGAATGATTTCTTTAATCTTATCCAGATTAACCAAATATTGACGATGAACTCGCAGAAAATTGAGACCTGAGAGTAATTGTTCAATTTCCTGAAGCGTCAAAGTAGCGACAAATTCGCTGCTCTTTGTGCGGATAAAAACATCCTTTGCTTTAACATAGGCAAATACAATATCTTGTTTATTTAAGGGAATGATCTTACCGGTACTCATGACACAAATTTTACTGATGTTGGCTTGCGGTACTGGCTGGTCACGGAGTGTTCGCACTTTTTCCAGTACTTTTGACAGCTTAACCGCCGTTACCGGTTTTGTAATATAACCAATGGCCGGTGTTTCAAAGGCTTCGAGGGCATGATCAGCAAAAGCGGTGATGAAAACAATGAGTGGCGGACGGCGCAGGCAAGTAAGCTTTTGAGCCAGCTCCAATCCGGATAAACCAGGCATTTTAATATCCAGAAAAAGCAGGTCGCATGGATTAGCACGGATGTAAAATAATGCTTCTAAAGCATTGCTGAATTTGGCCATTACTTCTATGTCCAATTCATTTTTCAAGAGATATTCGATTTCATCACAGATCGGTTGCTCATCATCTACAATGATAGTGCTAACTCGCATGATCGATCACCTTTCTTTCGGCGGGAATGCGAATGGTTGCGGTTGTACCCAGACCAAGCTGACTGTTAATGAAGAGTCCATAGCCTTCACTATATATTCCCTTAAGGCGTTTATAAACATTTTGAACACCGATACCCTCTGCTTCAGCACAAAATAAGCTTTTTAGATTCTCAGGGGCAATACCTACGCCATTATCCTCTATAGCTACTAATACGGTGCTATTTTCCTGAGAGACAGTAATGGTAAGCAGGCATTCGCTTAATTTGGGAAACAGGCCATGATGCACAGCATTTTCCACAAGTGGCTGAAGGGACAAGACGGGAATCTTAGTATGGACAACCTGATCGTCAATATGGAAGACAAGCTCTAAACGGCTGCCAAAACGGGCCTTAACGATTTCCAGATAAGAGCGGATTTTATCTAATTCCTCGGCAATTGTGACAAATTCGCCATGATTGGCAAAGCTGTATTGCATCATCGCAGCGAGGTGGCCAAGTAAATCACGGGCAATTTCCGGATTAGTCCGGCAAAAAGACATGATGATAGTTAGCGTGTTAAATAAGAAGTGCGGATTAATTTGGGCCCTGAGTGCCTTAAGCTCAGCCTTCTCACGCATTTTTCGCTGTGCGTCAACTTCTGCAAGTTCGATCTGAACGGAGAGCAGTTGAGCAATACCGCTGACAATTCGTACATTCATCGGCGATATTTCACCGATGTTAGAGGAAGAAAGCTTAATTGTACCAACAATACTGCCATGAACTACTAGCGGTGCTACGACACCCGATTTGAGCGGACAGTCAGGTATGGGGCAGCCACGGTCTTCAGGATTATGTAAAATGATGACATGACCTTCTGATAAGGCTTGGCGGGTAGACTGGGTGATAACAGGCTCACCGGCCCGGTGATGGTCTGATCCTTTGCCGATGAAGGCCAGAACTACATTACGGTCAGAGATGGATACCGCATCCATTTTGGTCAGTTTATAAATAATTTCAGCCGTAGCTGAAGCCGAAGTTTGATTCAAGCCATGACGCAGATAGGGGAGGGTTAGACTGGCAATCTGCAGAGAAAGTTCTGCAGCTTTTGCACTGGAGGCTTGCTGCTGGCTTTGTATGTCTTTAATAATAAGCATGAATACAATTGTGCCGAGCATGGTAACAACAGTAGTCGGTACAGCAATAATCCTTTCTAATGCCCAGGCTGCTTCAAAGGGCTTGGCAAAAGCCAAGACCATTCCCTTTTGAACAATTTCCGCTACGAGGGCAATCATGGCGGCTGTTTTCCAGGTCATATTGGCTAAACCTACTTTATGGCGGATGAAACCGGCAAATAAGCCTCCCAACATGGCAGCAACACCACACGTTTCGGCTGTAAAGCCGCCAATCCAATAACGATGGAGGCCGCTGATTATCCCCACGCTTAAACCGACAAAGGGGCCGCCCATAATACCGCTCATCAAGGTACCTACCAGGCGGATATTAGCAAGGGCCCCTTCAACGGGAATACCATTATAGGTGCCCATAATAGAAAGTACCGAAAAGATAGCCGTGAGGGTCGCCCAATGTTTGAAATTAGCAGGCTGATTTGCACAATCGACGATATAGCGGCTTCGACCGATCAAATACGCAACAAGGGCAATTAAAGCCATATCACTGATAAGATTGAGTGCAATGTTCACCATAATAACCCATCCTTACATTTCTTACTTATCATTATACCATCAGGTGTATTGGCAGCAATAAGGATAAATTTTTTATCTTACCTAACTGCCCCCAGGGCTTGTATAATAGAAGGAAAGGCAGCAGCAGGAGGCGCATATGCGAAGAATAGCAGAGTTTCGGGATAGCCCACTATTTGCCGAGATTGACGGCGCCAAACTGGAGAATCATCTAATCAATTGTTCCCGGAAAGTCTTTCGGAAACGAGAAACGGTATTTCACCCTGGTGAGCATAAGCAATTCATTTATTTTATTGCCCGAGGCAGACTGCGGGTGTATGTTATTCATCCCGACGGACACGAATTTACAGTTACTGTACTGGAACAGGGCGATGTTTTCAGCGGGCATACACGGACTTTTGGTAAAGCACTTGAAGAGTGTGAGGTGGTCTTTCTGCCCATTCAATCCTTTCGTTCCTTGGTACTGGAAATGCCGTCCTTAAGTTTTCGCTTAGCTGCAGTTTTGGGTGATTCATTAAAGAATACCTTTAATATTATTGAAAAGCTGGCTTTTAAAGAAGTGGATGAGAGGCTCAGTCAATTCCTGCTGGAAACAGCTGAACAGCGTGGCACTCAAACTGCAGAAGGGTTAACTGTAGATTTGGGGTTTAATTATCAGGAAATCGCTACACTTGTCGGATGCTCCCGCCAGACAGTAAGTGCTTTTTTTAATGGCTTACAGAAGCAAGGGATTATTGAAATGTACAAAAAGATCGTTGTTATTAAAGACTGTAAGGCCCTTAGCAATAAAATAAATAAAACAACTGAAAATTAAAAAAACGTCTGCTAGCCGACAGTAATCCTTTTAAGCCGATGATAAAGTAATAGTAATACCATATACTATTACTTTATTTATTTGAGGAGGGGGATTATATTGGCGTTGCGGGAGGCACAGGATGTCAGTATTGATAGCGGTGTACAGCAGTTAGTAGAGAAAGCCCGGCAAGAGCGGGTGGAAACAGCCTTTGACCGGGCACAGAAAATGTCGCCGGTGTGCGGGTTTGGCTCAGCGGGAGTATGTTGCCGGCTTTGCCTGGAAGGTCCTTGTCGCATTATGCCTAATGGACGGGAGCCGCAGCATGGTGTGTGCGGTGCAAATGTTGATACCATTGTAGCTCGTAACTTTTTAGCGACCTTAGTCAGCGGCACTGCTCCTCATGCCGAACATGGCCGGGAGGTAGCGCTTGCGCTGCTGGCAACAGCCGAAGGGAAGACTCCTTTCACCATTAAAGGAATTGATAAGTTACTGCATATAGCCGGTGAGTTAGGAATTGACACGGAAAGGCGCGAAATCAATGAAGTAGCCAAAGCTGTGGCTCTTAAAGCTTTAGAAGATTTTCAAAAACAGCAGGGCACCATGAATTGGCTGGATATCCGGGCGCAGGCTAAGGCTCGCCAAACCTGGGATAAGCTGGGGCTGACACCGGTTAATGCACATTTGGAAATTTCCCGGGCTATAACCAGGGGAGCGATGGGCTGTGATGCTGATCCGCTCAATCTGTTGTTAGGCGCTATTACGATTGGGCTGGTGGACGGTTATGCGGGGCTGCATTTATCCTCCGATTTACAGGATATTCTTTTTGGTACGCCCCGTGCTGTTAAGTCCAGGTACTGTATGGGTGTTTTACAGCCTCATATGGTGAATATTGCTGTTCACGGACATGTACCGATGCTGTCAGAGAAGGTCGTTGAATGGGCACGAAAATTGAATGATGAAGCGGAAAAAGCAGGTGCTGAAGGCATTAATGTTGTTGGTGTCTGTTGTACCGGGAATGAACTGCTTATGCGTCAAGGGGTGCCGATAGCTTCCAGCTTCTCATCGCAGGAATTAGTTATTGTAACGGGAGCAGTAGAGGCTATGGTGGTTGATATTCAGTGTATTATGCCGGGAATTCAAAAGGTTGCCGAATGTTATCACACTAAAATTATTACCACCATGGGAGATGTAAAAATCCCTGGTGCTACTCATGTGGAGTTTCATCCGGAAACGGCAGACCAGGCAGCTGAGAAAATTGTCCGTCTTGCTGTCCAAAACTATGCTTGCCGTGATGCAAGCCGGGTAGCAATTCCTGAGGAGACGGTCGAGGCCTATGCCGGTTTTTCAGTTGAACAAATTCTGGAAGTGTTAGGAAACCTAAATAGTGAAGAGCCGCTAAAACCGTTGGTCGATGCAATTGCAAGCGGTGCCATCCGGGGAGTGGCTGCGCTGGTAGGCTGTACCAATCCTCGTGAAAAGCAGGATGTCGGCAATATAACGGTTGCCAAAGAGCTAATGAAAAATAATGTGTTGATAGTGACTACCGGTTGTGCTGCGCACTCGCTAGGTAAACATGGTTTGATGAATCTAAGCGGTTTGGACTATTGCGGGGAAGAGTTGCGCAATGTGCTGGTAACACTTGGCAAAGCTGCCGGGCTGCCGGCTTTGCCGCCTGCGCTGCATATGGGAAGCTGCGTTGATAATTCCCGCCCGGCCAACCTGCTGCGGGCCATAGCTGATTATCTGGGTGTAGGTATACGCCAGCTGCCGGTAGTGGGAAGCTGCCCCGAAACACATAGTCCCAAGGCTATGTCCATTGGTACGTATTTTATCGCCTGTGGAGTCGACGTGCATGTCGGTGTAAATCCGCAAATATCAGGATCGGATTTTGTTACGTCAGTACTGTGCAACGACCGCACGGCCGGTGGCGTAACTACAGACGAAGTGTTTGGCGGCAAATTGATTTACCAGCCTGATCCGGTTAAAGCAGCACAAGAGTTATTGGACCGTATTGACCAAAAGCGGGCGGGACTTGGTCTGCCGGTTCCCCAAAGAGAGGTGGCTGATTGTGCCGGTTAAAGGATTAAGAATTGCTGTTTCCGGTAAAGGCGGCGTAGGAAAAACGACGGTATCGGCTATTCTATGCCGGCTATTGGCCGGGCGAGGCGTGCAGGTACTGGCTGTGGATGCTGATCCCGATGCTAATCTGGGCATGGCACTTGGCTTTGCTCCGGCTGAAGTGGCGGCAATAAGGACAATTGCTCACGACAAGGCGTTGATTAAAGCACGGACAGGTGCCGAACCGGGCGAAGCCGGTCAATGGTTCATCCTCAATCCCCGGGTTAGTGATATCCCGGAACAATATATTGTCAGTCACCAGGGAGTACGCCTGCTGCAAATGGGTAATATGAGTAAAGGCGGCTCGGGCTGTGCCTGTGCTGAAAATACCTTGCTTAAGACATTGCTCAATCACCTGGTCGTTGACCGTGAAGAGGCCGTCATTATTGATATGGAAGCAGGTATTGAACATTTAGGCCGCGGTACTGCACAAGCGGTAGATGCTTTTGTTGTTGTCGTAGAACCGGGGCAGCGAAGTATGGCAACTGCCCGGACGGTTGCCAGGCTTGCAGCCGATTTGGGCATTAACCGGGTCTATGCTGTTGCCAATAAAGTAGCGCCTGACCATGTAGCCGCTCTGCAAGAGGCTCTTAGGCCAATCCCGCTCATTGCTGCCATTGGCTATGCACCGTCCGCTGTTCAGGCTGATTTCCAAGGGAAGACTCCCTATGAGCTTTGTCCTGAAATAGTCGCGGAAGTACAAACAGCGTTAGGCTATATTGAAGCTGCTCTGGAACAATAAAAAGCAGGCCTGGTAACGATGCGTTGTTACCGGGCCCTGCTTTTTTACATAGTAAGAAGGCATAGTTTCGGGGATGAACAGCGTGTGGTACTTTTGTCTTGACACAAAAGTACCCAAAAAGTCAAGACCAGTACGGAAATAGCCTTGGAAGCAGACCTCCCTTGCTAAAATTCCGGAAACTCGCTGCGCTCAGACAGCCGGAATTTCTTTACACAAGGAAGGTCTGCTTCCACCCTGCGGGACGGCGATTTCCGTAAGGGTCGAAGGGAACGAAAACAAGGAACGGGGGAACAAGGAAAAGGGAAAGGGTACAGTCCCTTTTTACTAGCAAATAGCTTGTGTCAGTGGAACCGTCCCCGTGACAATGGAACCGTCCCCATGACACGAGTTTTCGTTTTCCTCGGTATCCTTCGTTCTCAGCGGCCATTCTGGAAAAAGACGGTCCGAAGGATGAAGCAGTGCCGGCTTACGTTAAGAAATCCGTTTGTCTGAGCGAAGCGAGTTTCACGGATTTTAGTAAGGTGGCATTGCTTCAAGGCTTTTGGAAGACCAGGCCTAGAATTTTTGCTACTTTTGTTTCGATGACAAAAGTAGAAGCCGTGTTTTTCCACTAGTCCCATCGAAGCTTATCTACTCCCTCATATGATTTGCCGTAATGCTCAAATTGCGCAGCAATACCTGCTTTCCCCGCCAGCTAAAAGCACGATTACCGTAACGGTGCCGGAACTGCTTGTTTGACAGTAAGGCAAGTTCGTCCTGATTGATTGCCGGTAGAATATCGGCCTGAAATTCGGACAAGGGAGTTACAGCGATATTCTGGTTGTGAGGACAGACATCCTGACAGACATCACAGCCAAACACCAAATCTGTTTTACCTACTATCGCTATTTCGTCAGGCGATAAAGCCGTCTTCTTTTGGGTCAGATAGGACTTACAACGGCGCGGATCAATTGTAAAATCTCCGAGAATAATTTGACCGGGACACGCATTCTTGCAGCGGCCGCATTGCAGGCAAACCCGGCTGAGCGGTGTATCCGGCGCAAAAGGATGGTTATTCAGCAAATAACCAATAAAGAAATAAGAGCCATATTGATCATTAATGAGGCAGCTGTTGATACCATAAAAGCCTAACCCGGCAAGATAAGCCAGATAACGGTCGGCTAATGGCCCGGTATCGGCATAAGCCTGACCGTGGAAACCGGGAATAAGGGAGCGCAGGTAAGAATTGATCTGACCCAGCATCTCTTTAATCAGAATATGATAATCCTGGGAATAGGTATATTTGGATAAATTGGCTCTCTGCCGGCTGCCGATATAGTAAGGAAAGAGGCACACGATGACTGACTGCACATCAGCCATAGTAAGCTGTGGCTGTATGCGTTTTTGTAGATCCTGTTCATCAAATTCAATGCAATGGCCCCGGTCGATTCTTTTTTGCAGAATATCAGCCAATTGCTCATAGGGGCCGGGAGGGGCAATACCGACATAATCCAGTCCGAGAGAAGCACAATACTTTTTTAATAGTTGTTTCATGAAAATCTCCGATTATGTTTCTTACTTCTATAATAAAGCTTTACAGCCTGCTAAGCAAATAAGGAGAGGGTATAGAGATGGACTATGCTAGTTTATTGTGCTATAGCCGGCAAGGCAATTAGTTAGAAGCAGAGTGAGCCGCTTGACAGGTTGGGTGTTGTACATTAGAATGTAGTAAATGAAAATAAGTAACCAACAGTAATGAAGTCATTGAGGACTTTCTCACAAATTGTGAGAAAGTCCTTTTTTATTTATTTCATCAAAATGCGGATATGGAGCTGTTACTATGTCTGACTTACTGGAATGTCTATTGCAGGCGCTGCCGCCGATAGCGCGTATTACCGGTGGTTACGCCACCTTGACTGATAAGGACGGTGTCCGAATCAGGACTGTCGATTCACAGGGGCAGGAAGTACAAACATTAAAAGGCGGGATATTTCATTTAGCAGAGCAAGCCAGTCTCAGCGGCAGTGTGAGTGTAGGGCCCTCGCAGATTACCGAAGGAGCTGAAGCCTGGAGTTTGCCTATAGGAGAGTATGTGCTGGCAGCTAGCAATTTTGAACGGTTAAAATGCGAACAAGAGTTGGAAGAGTCCCTAAAAAAGGCCTTGCCTTTTATTGCCAGAGTGGCCGGTGGTGAAGCTGTGCTTTTTAATGAAGAAGGACGAAGAGTAGCCAGTGTGGGCAGCGATGGGCAAAGCAATGTAAATTACCTCGGCAAGGTGAGTATTGCTGCTCAGCAGGCTATTAAAAGCCAGCGTCCGGTGATTGGTGAATCTATTTCCGGGATGGGAGCTGTGGCGGTACGAATTCCTATCACCAAAAAATTCGGTTTTGGTTTTAATAATGAGCAAGGTGTGCAAAGACAGCAAAAATTAATCGAAGAGGTTAAAAAATTCCAATACGCCCGCTATAATTTTACTGATATTATCGGCTCAAGCGAAGCAATAGAAAAAATCAAGAGCAGGGCAGCCTTTGTAGCTAAAGGAATTTCTTCTATTATTATTTCCGGTGAAACGGGAACTGGTAAAGAATTATTTGCCCAATCCATTCACAATGCCAGTGACCGACGCAGCAAACCCTTTATCGCTATTAATTGCGGTGCTTTACCGGAATCACTTATTGAAAGCGTTTTTTTTGGTTATGAGGAAGGGGCCTTTACCGGAGCAAAAAAACAGGGAAGCCCAGGAGCCTTTGAACAAGCTAATGGGGGCACGATATTTCTTGATGAGATAAGTGAAATGGACTTCAATTTACAGAGCAAATTGCTGCGGGTATTACAAGAACGGGAAGTTACCCGTATCGGCGGCAGCAAGCCTTTGCGGGTGGATGTAAGGGTGATTGCCTCAACTAACCGGGACTTGGTTGAAATGATCAATAACGGTACCTTCCGGAATGACTTGTACTACCGGTTAAACGTCGTTGAGCTTAAAGTACCGTCATTGCAGCAAAGAGTGGAAGATATTCCGGTATTGGTAAAGGTGTTTATCAATGAATTTAATAACTTGCTCGGAAAATTTGTTACGGGAATTTCCGACCAGGCTGTCTGCAGGCTGTGCCGGTATCAGTGGCCAGGGAACATCCGTCAATTGAAAAACTGCATTGAATATATCATGAATATGGTTAGTATTAACGAAAGTACAATAGAAGTCAGCCATTTGCCGCAGGATATGCAAAACATAATACCGCAAAGTAAACACCTGCACCATCATGGCACTTTGGCGGAAGCTGTAGCAACAGTGGAAAGACAGTCAATTATCGGGGCTTTGCAACAAACCGATGGCTCAAAAAAGGACGCTGCCAAACTGCTGTCTGTTAGTACGACTACTTTGTGGCGTAAAATGGTTGAACTGGGAATTGAAACGAATATAAGCATAAAGTAATTGGAATGGCAAACACGTTGCAATAGTGACGTCTGCATTGCGAATATGCAATGCCTGAAACCTTGAATTTGCCGTTTTTCCTGTGACTTTTCTGAAAATGCATTTCAAAATTGAAATGCATTTTGCTTATAGTAGGGGCTTTTTGCAAGAATTCCAATAATTGCGAGAGGCATCGGAATCCACTAACGGCGCCTGTTCACAGCAAATTTATAAAGTTTTGCAAGAGTTGGCATGATTATTGCGTTAGATATAAACAAGCTTATCGTAACCACGAAGGAGGTACTGATTTATGGAATTTGCCTACTATAATCCCAAAAGTATTCAGGCTTTGATAGATACGCTAAGTGAGTTACAGAGCTATGCATTGCTTGCCGGAGGCACGGATTTACTTGTCAAAATGAAAGAAAAGCTGCTGCGTCCCATGCCGCAAGCAGTGGTTGACATAAATGGAATTAGTGGACTCCAAGAGATAACCGAAAAAGAGAACCATTTGTGCATTGGTTCGCTTGTCAGTCACAGTGCCATAACAGATTCATCATTAATAGCAGATAAAGCTATCATTCTGGCAGAAGCCGCCGGACAGGTTGGCTCACCGCAAATTCGCAATATGGGCACAATTGGCGGCAATATCTGTAATGCATCACCGGCAGCTGACACGGTGCCGGCATTGCTGGCGCTGGCTGCCACAGTAGAAGTACATGGACCGGATGGCATGCAGGAGATGCCACTGGCTGAATTATTTCAGGGGCCGGGACGAACCTGCTTATTGGCGGGACAATTTATTTCACAAATCAAAGTGCAGCAAATTAAGCTTAATGAAGGGGCAGCTTTTTTGAAATTCGGCAAACGTAAGGCCTTAGCTATTGCAGTTATCAATTGTGCTGCCTGGTTGAGAATCGGTGATGGCCTTATCGAAGAGGTACGAATTGCCCTTGGGTCGGTAGCTCCTACGCCTGTCCGTTTATATGCTGTTGAAAAGTGGCTGCTTGGCAAACCGGCCAATGATGAAGTCTTTGCCCAAGCAGGTGCAATGGCAGCGCAGCTTTTAAAGCCGATTGATGATATACGCTCTACGGCAAGTTATCGCACCCGGTTAGCGCGGGTTATTGTATTTCGGAGTTTAGTTACGGCTCTTGAGCGAAGCCAGGGGAGGTGCAGCTGTGAGTAAGCAGGCAATCAGCTTGATCTTAAACGGACAACAGACGAAAGTTGAAGTCGAGCCTACCCTGTTATTAGTTGATATGCTGCGCAATCAACTAGGGCTGACGGGGACGAAGATTGGCTGCGGTGAAGGCGACTGTGGAGCCTGTACAGTGCTCCTTGACGGCAAATCAGTCAATTCCTGCCTGATACTGGCCGTACAGACGGATGGACATGAACTACTTACTGTCGAGGGATTGGGCACCTACGATAAACTGCATCCCCTGCAGGAAGCCTTTATTGCTGCCGGGGCGGTGCAGTGCGGTTTTTGTACTCCCGGCATGCTGCTTAGTGCCAAATCACTATTAGATAAAAATCCCCGCCCCAATCGCAAGCAAATAGCCAGGCATATTTCGGGGAATTTGTGCCGCTGTACGGGCTATGCCAAAATAATTGATGCAATTGAGAGGGTGGCCCATAATCAATAGCTGGTAAGGAGGCGAGTAAATTGAGTGAATATCGCATGATCGGACAGTCGGTAAAAAAATTGGATGCAGTTGCTAAAGTATTAGGAAAAGCTCAATTTGCCGCTGATATTTATTTTGACGGAATGTTATATGCGAAAGTGCTTCGCAGTACGATACCGCATGGAATACTGCGTTCCGTCGACGTGTCCAAGGCTGCAGCCATGCCGGGGGTAGTCGTTGTTTTGACAGGTAAAGATGTACCAGGCTCCAACAGTACAGGCATGATTGTCAAAGATGAACCGGTGCTAGTGAGAAATGGTGAAAAAATCCGTAAAATCGGCGATCCTCTGGCGTTGATTGCGGCCGAGACAGAAGCTATGGCCGAAAAAGCTCTGGAGCTTATTGAAGCGGATATTGAAGTGCTGCCGCCAGTATTTGATCCGGTAACAGCAATGGAGGACAATGCACCTAAGCTATATGCAAAGGGCAATGTGCTTGCTGTCCGCAAAATTCGGAAAGGCGATGCAGCAGCCGCGTTTCAGCGGTGCAGCGTGGTGGTTGAACAGGAATACCGTACGCAAATGGTGGAGCATGGCTATATTGAGCCTGAGGCCGGAGTAGCCAAGCTTGACGGTGAAGTACTGACCATCTGGGTATCCACGCAAAATACGCATTTTGATGCCAAGGAAGTGGCACGCAACCTTAAGGTTGGACTGGACAAGGTACGGGTGATTCAGGCGGCGACCGGCGGCGGATTCGGCGGGAAGTTAGATATTTCGGTACAAGTCCATCTTGGCTTGTTGGCTATGAAAACACGCCGCCCCGTTAAACTTGTCTACTCGCGGACCGAGTCCATTATTAACTCGGCCAAACGCCATCCCTGTATTATTAAGATGAAGACAGGTATAAATGATGAGGGCAAACTGCTGGCGATGGAGTGTTCCATCATCGGTGACACCGGGGCATATGCGTCATATGGACCGGGAACGCTTACCCGGACAGCAGTGCATGCGACCGGACCTTATGAGATTGAGCATGTTGCCATTGACGCCTATACCGTATATACAAATAACCCCACGGCAGGTGCTATGCGTGGTTTTGGTGTACCTCAGGCAGCATTTGCTCATGAAACACAAATGGATATGTTAGCTGAAAAAATCGGTATTTCGCCCCTCGAGATCAGATTGCGCAATGCCCTTCGTGCCGGGTCGGTGACTGCTACGGGGGCACTGCTAAAGAGCAGTGTCGGTATTATTCCCACCTTGGAAAAAACAGCGGCAGCAGCAAAGCAAATAATTAGTAGGAAAGCAATAGCTGAGAAGAATGCCAAAAAACGGGGCATTGGTATCTCCTCGATGTGGTATGGGATTGGCAATACGGGCTTGCCCAATCCGGCCGGTGCATATGTAAATTTGCTAGACGATGGTACAGTGCTTATTTTGACGGGCTGTGCCGATATCGGTCAGGGATCAGATACCACTTTGGCGCAGATTGCAGCAGAAGAATTCGGCATCGACATGGAAGACATACGCGTTGTATCAGCCGATACGTGTATTACGCCCGATGCGGGAGCATCTTCAGCCAGCAGGCAGACCTACATATCGGGCAATGCCGTTCAACTGGCGGCACGAGAGGCGAAAAAAGTATTGCTCGAAACAGCGGCAGCTATGTTAGGCGTTGCCCCCGATGAAGTAGTGATCGGCTACAAGGAACTGAGTGTCAGGACTACTTCTGAGCAATCCCAATTCCTGACTGATTGTCTAAGTGAATGTCGTCTTGATTTGGGCATGGCTCCCAAAGGAAAGGGGCAATCGGTATCGTTAGCTGATTGTCTTGCCGAGTGCAGGGCGAAAGGCAAACTGACACTGGGACACGGTTGGTTCAATCCCGATACAACCGGCCTGGACCCGGAAACAGGACAGGGGAAGCCTTATGCTACCTATGCCTTTGCCACCCAAATCGCGGAAGTGGAAGTAGATACTGAATCAGGTGAAATTGAAGTGCTGCGAATTGTAGCTACTCATGATGTGGGTCAGGCAATCAATCCTGTTAATGTAGAGGGTCAGATTGAAGGTGGCTGTACGATGGGTCTTGGTTATGCGCTGACTGAAGAAATAAAAGTCAAAGAAGGCAAAATACTGACTAAGAATTTGGCTACCTATCTGATGCCTACGGCAATGGATGTTCCTGAAGTTCATCCCTTTATTGTGGAAGAACGGGAAGAAACAGGACCATTTGGTGCAAAAGGGGTAGGTGAACCAACGCTCATTCCCACGGCTGCGGCTATTGCTAATGCCGTATACGATGCAATCGGCGTACGGTTTACTGAATTACCCTTAACTCCGGAGCGTGTTTTGGCCAAACTGCAGGAAATTCAGAATGCTGGATAACCCACCTAACTGTGCCGGAATCAACCAATGATTAATGATGAGTAAAATTCAACCTTTACTAGTAAAGGCAGGGTAGCCGGTTTGATTTCCGGCCGCCGCAGCGATAGCCAACGACGTCTATGCTGTGATCGGTGTATAAATAAAGTCATTGCGATGATCAATATCATGATGAAACGCAAGGACGACCGAGAAAAAGCAGGCAAGGATGCAGCAAGACGGGGGCGATGCTAAAAGACTTTACGATTGATTAAAGAGACCTGTGGATTTTACAAAACACAATTAATCAGGGGGTGCGTTGTTATGAATAACGATGAGACATCAGTAACGGTGGCTGCAAGACTGGATCGGCTGCCACTATCCAGGTTTCACTATAAATTGCTTATTATTAATGGCTGCGCTTGGGCTTTTGATGCTTTTGATGTTGGCTTGGTCACCTTCATTGCTACTGCGCTTATTCAGGCCTGGCATTTAAGTTCAGCTCAGGTTGGAATTTTGTTGAGCTCAGGATTATTAGGCATGATGGCCGGGGCATTCTTATCAGGCCCTGCAGCCGACCGGTTTGGCCGAAAAATTGTTTTCCAATGGACGATGCTGATATTTTCGCTTGCTTCACTGGCGTGTGCTTTTGCCTGGGATTTTACCTCATTGATTTGCTTTCGCTTCCTGGTTGGAGTGGGACTGGGGGGTGAGACACCGGTGGTTACTTCGTTAATGGGCGAGTTTATTCCCGCCCGGGACCGGGGTAAAGTGCAGGGCTTGATCAACACTTTTTGGGCATTCGGCTGGTTGGGGGCGGCAACACTGTCGTACTTTATTATTCCCGGTATTCAGGATGGCTGGCGTTGGGCTTTTGTTGCCGGTGCATTACCTGCTTTCTATATTTGGGTTGTACGCCGCAAACTGCCTGAATCGCCCCGTTGGCTTGCCTTGCAGGGACGGGATCAGGAAGCACTGGCAATTGTTGAGCAGATTGAGAATAATGTGGCAAAAACGCATACGATACCACCAGTAACTGCAGCAGATATGGCAGCTGTATCGGTAGCAAGCAAAGGATCGATCAGTACCTTATTCTCACCGGCCTATTGGAAAACCACCGTCATGCTATGGCTGCTATGGTTTTTGGGCATGTTCGGTTATTATGGATTGTTTGCCTGGCTTCCTTCCTTACTGGTGAAGGCCGGTCACAGTATGGTCAAATCATTTCTGTATGTTGTTGTTATGCAATTGGCTTATATACCGAATCAAATACTTTGTGCTTACGGTATGGATAAGTATGGCAGGAAACGACTGCTAACCGCTAATTTATTATTAGCCGGTGTGGCTACCGTGATATTTGGTTGGGCTTTAGGTTATGGCGCTCTGGAAATCAGCCAGGTTGTCATGTTAGGTGTAATTACTTCTTTCTTTGTTTCAGGAGTATGGGGAATAACCTACACCTATACACCGGAGCTTTATCCTACCGGGATAAGGGTAACCGGGACAAGTATGGCGGCAACCAGTTCGCGGTTAGGCTCAATGCTGGCTCCATTGGTCATTGGTTATGCTTTGAACTTTGTAGGGGTTACCGGAGCTATCGCTATTGTTGCCGGTGCATTTATCATTGCCGGTATGGTAGTAGCTCTTTTGGGTAGAGAAACGCAAGGACGAAGTTTGCAATAGGGTAGGGAACATGATTATGTTCACCAATAGGCGTGTAAGGAATCAACTGAGTATTACACCTGTTTGATTCCCCACGCCGCAGCTATAGCCAATGACGTCTAAGCTGTAATGGGTGTTTAGATAGAAGGCAGCAGCAATGGCGCAGCTGGATTTCACCAAAAAATAGAGGAGTTGTTTGCATGTCTACCATTACTGAGCGTTTAGGGAACCTGCCTCTCGGGAAGTTCCACTGGAGATTGTTGCTGATTATGTGCCTGGGTTGGGC
>Ga0366774_1071_pt1 | contig 16520 bp, 18 predicted proteins | sample BONcelHN113001D9_FD_207068 | JGI IMG/M metagenome (GOLD analysis project Ga0366774, IMG submission 207068) | Enriched cells from coal bed in the Powder River Basin, Montana, United States - BONCAT cells N11 rep2 HSBNCT.N11.300.1.D9 ...
AGCTGCTGCCATGGTATTGGTCGTACATACTCCTGCCACACTGGCAGGTACTGTACTGTAGATAACTGCTACATCATGTTTACCGCTCTTTTTTATCCCTGCCTGCACTCCAGCAGCCTTAAATCCTTTAGGTGCTGTAATACCGCCTTTAATTTCTGTATACATGTAAGAAACCTCCTTATAATTCCAAGCTACTTCAAGGGTATAAAGCAACTTGCTTTAAACCGCTGTCTTCTTTAAAACCAAACATTACATTAAAGTTCTGTACAGCCTGCCCTGCTGCACCTTTTACTAAGTTATCAATCGCCGATACCACGATTACCCGATTGGTACGAGAATCAATGTGCCAGCCTAAATCACAGAAGTTAGACCCTCGCGTATGCTTTACAGCAGGATACCCGCCCGGTCCTAATAGCCTGATAAAGAATTCTTGACCATACATCTCATGAAATGCCTGATCAATATCTTCCGGCTTTACTCCTTCTTGCAAAGTGGCATAGCAAGTACTCAAGATTCCCCGTGACATAGGAATCAAATGGGGTGTAAAGCTGATCAGCGAATCCTGACCGGAAATCTCCTGCAATGCCTGTTCAATTTCAGGTGTATGACGATGCCCTGCAATGCTGTAAGCTTTCAGATTTTCTGACATCTCTGCCATATGAACGTTCTGACTAAGTCCGCGTCCCGCACCGGAAACACCTGATTTAGCATCTACCACAATATTTTTAGTATCAATTAAATGGGATTTGGCTAAAGGAGCCAAGGCTAAAATGCTCGCCGTAGTATAACAACCTGCATTACCAACAATGCTGGCTGACCTGATTTGCTGACGGTATAATTCGGTCAGCCCATATACTGCACCGGAATTACGGTGCGTATGCTCTACCTTATACCAAGCTTCATATATGGATTCATCACGAAAACGATAATCAGCTCCTAAGTCAATCACTTTTATGCCTTGCTCTGCCAATGGCCTGCCAATTGCCATGGCATGACCATGAGGCAAGCCAATAAATACTGCCTGACTATCAGCAAATTGGTCAAGATCCTTCATGCTCGTTAACTTTTTATCATAAAATCCCGCCAGATGAGGATATATTTCTGTAATGCCCGTCCCCGTGTGACTTTCTGAGGTAATCGCAGCAACCTCTACTTCCGGATGATTGCTTAAAATACGTAATAATTCCGCTCCAGCATACCCTGTTGCACCGATAACGCTTACTTTCATTACCGTCCCCCCCTTATAATGTTATAATTATACATTATACATGCATAATGATGCAATAACTTTTTTACGACACTTACTCATATTTCTTGAATGATTTAGGTTGATCCTGTTGTCCGCCTTATTATTCTCTTTCATTATAAAACAATGATTCGATTCTATTTTTTTTCATCGCAAGCTCCCATGATCTCACAGAACTTTTCAATAAGCACAGGATCAAATTGTGTTCCTGCACAGCGTTTTAGCTCCTCAATTGCTTTGTCATGAGGCATAGCTTTGCGATAGGGACGATCATTTGTCATCGCATCATAAGCATCGGCAATTGCAAGTATACGGCACTCAATGGGAATATCTTCACCTGCAATACCTAATGGATAGCCAGTGCCATCCCACCATTCCTGATGCTTTAAAATCCAATCGGCAATCGAAGTAAGATCCGGTGCGGATAAGGCAATACGCTGGCCGATTTCACAATGCCTTCGCATTTCCATCGCTTCCTCAGGAGTGAGCGGCTCTTCCTTCATTAAAATTTTCTCTGATATACCTACTTTCCCAATGTCATGAAATTGTGCTAAAAGACGCATATCACTTATTTTTCTTTCCGATAGACCAATTGCCCTGGCAAGGCTTGATACCATATCCTGGAGGCGATCTCCGTGACCATCGGTAATAAAGTCCCGAGCTGCCAGCAGATTGACAACTTTTTGTACAATTGCACTCCGTGCTTTTTGTCCGCGGTGCAGCTTTTCCCGATACATATTATTATCCGCTTCTTTAAATAACTCTCTCATTGTCATAGAAGGTCCGCTGCTGATAGCAAATCCGATGGATAAACTAACAGGTACATCCTTATTTGATTCATTATTGATTCGGATTCCATTTTTTAATCGCTGGCAAGCTTCTTCCATGTGCTCTCTTGTAATATTCTCCATAATTACAACAAATTCATCACCACCGACTCTTGATACCACATCACCATCACGAAAGCTATTCTTAAAAATATTGGCAGCATTAATGAGCATTTGGTCGCCGCTTTCATGACCTAATGTATCATTTACTAATTTTAAGCCATCCAAATCACATACCATTAAGCCGACTGCCCCGCTGCGGCGCATATCTAAGCGTCGTATTTCCTCTTCAAAATAGGATCTGGCATATAGCCCTGTAAGTGAATCATGGAAGGTCACATAGCGCAATCGTTCTTCTGTTTTCTTGCGCTCTGATATGTCATGCGCAATAATAAAGAAAAATTGTTTTGTTCGTAAGCCAATGAGAGTCATGCGAACTTCCACATCTCGAATTTCCCCATTGGCTAGTCGATGCTTAAACTCCCACTGTCCGCTTTTTTCCTGAAATGCTTTTGTAAGCACCTCTCGGATTTCAGTTGTGGAAAGAAGATTTAGATGAGTGATCTTCATTTGCTTAAAGGTTTCCAGTGAGTAGCCATAGAATTTTTGAGCAGCTTCATTGGCATTTAGAATGTCGCAGGTCTCTGGGTCCACAAGATACATGATAACCTCTTGTTTGGTAAACATTTGCCGAAACTGCTCTTCGCTTTCTATTAAACTTTCTTCACTGCAATGCAGGGATGTTTGAACTTCTCGAGAATAAATTAAAAACCATACTAAAGCAGCGGAGCAAATTGCCAGGAAACCCCCAATTAGCCAAATCCAGATAAAGGCTGGGCTATATCGTTCCCAGCCTTGAGTCGGTACAGCAGCTAACTGCCAAAGTCCATTAGCAACTTTTACATTTACAATCACTGGATTTTCTAAGAAGATTCCTTCCTCACCCCAAAATACTCCGCCATCTTTACCAAGTCCATCACGACCGCGTACCGCAAACTTCAGCATAGACGACTGATCATATAGTCCGGCTTCTGCAAACAACCGCTCTTGAGACAAGGCCAAGCTAACCTGCCCCCAATAAACCGCTTCGGTTTTACCTTGGGGAGTCCAATAAATGGGCGTACGACTAACAAGTCCTACTCCACCTTCAATCAGCTGAATGGGACCTGCAATGATCATACTTCTACTCTCTATCACCTGCTGCAACGCTCTATTTTGATCTGACAGTAAAGACAAATCAATTCCTATCATCTTTTCGTTACCTTCCAAAGGATAGATATGAGTAATTTTATTGTTCTGAATTAAGGTAAAATTATTTATTCCAGAAAGTTGAGGCATAAATTCCGCACCAAACCGATTCACCTCTTCTTGGGTAATCTTGTGCTGAGGATCCATCTCAAGGTGAGTCAATATAAAAGCAATGAGTCCCTTTTCAAGAAACAGCCTTGCATGCAATCCACCTTCTAATCTAGCCTGGCTAGCTCTCAACTGACCTAACACTTCTGCCCGGACCTTTTCTTGATATTGCTGTTGTTCACTCTTTGTAAAAACATACACGCCAAAAAGAATGGTAGCCATAGTTAGGAAAGCTAAAAAAGAAGCTTTTAGTTTCATCTTCGCCTCCACAACAATTTATAGTCTCTGCTGTCATTTAAATCGAAAGAATAAGGTCACGACATTTAGTAAAATATTGATAGAATGAATAACTGTCACATATATGCTCTATTTTCGACAATTTTCCCTAAAACCCTGCGTTTTTTCAAGCAAAAAAATAGTATGCCATTGGTTTTATTCTCATGAAAATGAAGGAACCACTCTACATGAAGAGTAGTTCCTAAATTGAAATTTATCATATGTGTGTCATACAATAAACTAAAGAATCCTTGCTTCATACTTTATATCAACTACTAGCCATTATTATACAATATCTTCCTAGGCAATGACAAATAAGTGCATAAATCGATTTAACAACAAACGTCGATAATTTTGGCTCCTGTAATCTCACATAAACGATCTGGACTTACAGGCAGGGCAGAATTAGCAGTCCCTGCAGCTGCATACACCGTATCAAAATCCCATAAACTTTGATCGAGATACAAGGAAATATCGCTTATTAACCCGATGGGTGATACACCACCTGGTAAAAAACCAGTAGCATCTTCCACCGTCTTCGCATCTGCAAAACGAATCTTTTTAACCTCTAATTCTTTGGCTAACTTTTTTGTATTGATCTTCTTATCTCCGCAGGTTACTACTAATACAGGTTGTCCATCTGCAAGAAATACCAAGGTTTTAGCAATTTGTGCTGGCGCAACTCCTAATGCCTGAGCAGCTAAATCCGCTGTATGCGTACTTGTATCAAATAAAACTATTTTTAAGTCAGGATAGTGACTTACGAATTCTTTAACACGTTCTAATGGCATCGCTTCTTCTCTCCTTTTATAAGCAGCAACATGAGCAGGCGTCTAAATCATTTTTTAATGATTATAAAAAAAGTTAAATTCCTGCTTTATATTGTATCATATACTTTTATTTTCATTATAGCAAATACTCTATAATCTAAAAGATTATAGAGTATTTGACCGCCATTTCCATATTTTCTTTTCTATTCTCAATGTTTTGCACCGGGTGTCTCTTTTGACTTGTGTTGAAGGGTGATTAAAGATACCCCATAGCCAATGCCAAGAGGTGCCTCATAGGATAGGGTTTCTCCAGTAGCATTAAGACCACCCACCACTCCCATTAGAAAAAAGATCGACCGCATGCTGCATTCTTTTGCAGCGGCTACTACCTCTCGGTCCATTTGTAATAGTGCTTTTATATTTAGCTTTTCAACTGCCTCCATAACCTTGTGATCAAACTCACGCCCCTTAGCATGATCACTTAATGCATTATCGGCTGGTACGCAATGAGACAAGTTGCCAGAGGCAATGACTGCAACCCGTTTATCGACAGAACCAATCGCAGCTTGCACAGCTTTGCCAAAGGTATACACTTCTTCATAGGATAACATCCCCACTGAAATATGTACTAATTGCCCTTTAAACCCGGCTTTCGTCAAGTAGTAGAGAGGTACGAGTGCTCCATGATCTAATTCTAAACGGATTCCATGATTCTTGGCTTCATCATCTGTCAATTCGACGATATTCACACCTAAGCGATCGGCTTTTTTTAGTATATGCCGCACAAGTAATCCATCTGTTTCAAACCCAAGAACAACATCAGGAGCACCAAAAGCGGCAAAGCTCCCTTTAAGCCTGGGATGGACACTGATACTTACCGCATCTTCAAACGCAGGGCCATGGGGTGTAATTAAAATAACCGTTTGAGGATTGCATTCCTTAATCTTTTTTGCGGCTTCCGCAGCAGCAGCAACTGTATTTTTTATTTTATCCAGCTCACCATTCCCCACTTCAGGAATCATACTAGAAGGATGAGGCATAAGAGCACAAATTTCTAAATTTTTCATATAAACGGCTCCTTTTTCGTCTTTAGAAAATACTAATCATCGCGTGAATCTTCCATGCATTTTAACTATCACGTCCAAAGGATACGTGCAGCCGCAACACTGCTAAAATGGATCTCCCCTGCATTACTCTTCTTTATCTTGCCGCATTTTTATAGAAATGATACGCCAATGCCTTTGCAATATTCTCCACCATCTTCTGTTGGTAATGATCATCTGCTAATAAAGATGCTTCTTCCTTATTGGTTAAATATCCTGCTTCAACTAACACACCCGGTATATTGATTTCATTCAATAATAAAATGTGCAAATCCTCTTTTACCTGACGTTTATTTCCTGGGGGAAACTCTTTTAATACATGCTGCAGCCGTGTTGCCAATGCCTTATTCATCTCAAATTTAGGATTATAAAATACTTGTGCACCTGATAAACTAGCTCCTCGATACGCATTGCAATGAATGCTTACATACAGCTCTGCACCTGAATGATTAATGATCTTAGCACGTTCTAATAAATCATTGCGTTTACCGCCCTTGCCTTTCGTATAATAATCCACATCGGCTTCTCTTGTGAGTATAACCTTTGCTCCATATTGCTGCAGAAGACTCGCTAATTTCGTCGAAATGGTTAAGGTAATCTCTTTCTCGTCTACATTATTCGCATTTGCCCCACTATCAATGCCACCGTGCCCAGGATCAATCGCAATCGTATGCCCAGCCAATACTGACATGTCCACATTTTCAAAATCATCACCTATTATATACTGCATTGCTAAAAAATGAAGTACAACCATAGTAACACTTAGCATGATGACTCTCTTCACACTGGCTTTTCGAACCAAAATGAGTCTCATATACACGAACAACTCCCTGCTTTCAAAAACTCCTTTACCCCATGACTAGGCCGCTCTAATTGCGACTAAGATTGGTAATGAAGCATTAACTCCATTACCAGTCAAATCTTCTTTATATCCTTATGCTTCCCTTTTTAGAATTATACAAGGAAAGCACATATAGCCAAACACCATATAGTGAGGTAAAATAACACTAATGAATCATAAGGAGGCTACCAATGAGGTTTCGTAGATTGCTATTACTCTCGATACTATTATTTGCTCTATCCTTTGGATGGGCTGGCGGCACCGATTACATAAAAGGACTTCTTCCTGCGATCCCCTCATCCCAAAGAATCACTACTCATTTAGCAAGTTCGTGGGAGCGCACCTATCGCATGATTGCTCTGAAAAGTGCTGTCAATGAAAAACTCAATAAGACAAATTATATCACCATACAATATATTCCTCTGGCTATGCAGCAAAGTATTATTGCAGTAGAAGACAACCGATTTTACCGCCATTACGGATTTGATATTGAAGGTATCCTAAGAGCCATGCTAGTCAACATGCAAGCAGGCGGCTTTTCTGAAGGCGGGAGTACGATCACACAGCAGCTGATTAAAAACTTATTTCTTACCCAAGAAAAAACCTATGGCCGCAAGGCCGAAGAATTTCTTCTCGCCATGAATATGGAACTGCGGTATTCAAAGGAAGAAATCTTAGAAATGTATTTGAATACGATTTACTTTGGATCTGGTGCTTATGGCATAGGAGATGCAGCAAAGATATACTTTGACAAGGCTCCTGTTAATCTTACGTTAGCAGAATGTTCTCTACTCGCAGGTCTCCCCAACGCTCCTTCCCTTAATTCTCCATATGTAGATTTTAATGCAGCAAAACAAAGACAAGCCATTGTGCTGTCTGCCATGGCTCGCCAAGGATATATCGGCTCCCAAACAGCAGAGGAAACAAGACTTACCCCAATTAAACTGGCGAAGTAACGTAAAAAAGAGGCCAATGGCCTCTTTTTAATTAAAATAATTTTTGATAGGTTTCCAGTCTGGGTTGCCTGCATCCATTTTGTCATGTACTGTCGTGCGGGAAGCACGTTCAATAATAAATTCCCTAATATATGTATCTTCATCAATATTCTCAATATCTTTAATCAGACGACCTTCATCTTGGATGTTGAAGGCAATCAGCGTATAATATTTACCGCCTGACAATTCTCTAATGAGTATACCCATACCTACAGGGGACTCCCCTTCTTGGAAGTTTCGGCTTATTGAACTGTGAGTTGCAAAGAAATTCGCTTTTGGTGCTTTTGTTAAAGCATATACTTCGGGGAAGTATAATTTAAACTCTTTTATTGTAATTGGCATATCTGGGGTAAACCGCTGGGCTGCCACTACTGCATCAGGCTTATTATTTGCATACATGACTTCCATCTGTACGCCTATTCCATGGCGACTAAAGGAATAACGATACGATGCAGCTTTTGCTTTTTTATAACCTTTCGCTTCCCAATCGGCTCTTGTCCACAACTGATTGTCAGAATCAATCACCAAGCGATAGTCTCCATATTGTTGCTGAATCGACTCCCTGTTGTCATCCAAGCTAGCAAAGGCTACACTAGAAAGCATCAACAACATTGAAAAAACTAACATTACTATGATTTTTCTCATAAACTAACCCCTTCCATTCTTATATCATTACTCTTTATTATTATACCTTACCTGTCATATTTCCTGCTACACAGAAGAAAAACACTCCTGCATCCCATTGTTACCAAAGATTAATGAGTTATCACTAATAGGTCAAAAAGAACCGCCTTACTTCATTTTAAAAGTAAGGCGAATTTTACGAATAAGAGCGAATACTGTCTTTAAACGCGATCCGAATGAGTTAGCCAATAGATACACAAAGCAGCAGCGACAATGATAATACATCCTACTTCAAGCGCATCAGGCACATCCAGCCACATTATCTCCCCTCCGTCATTTTGAATACACTTTTTATATACATACTTTATTTATCATTTTTTTATAACATAATTTTCAAATATAAAAGTACCGCCTCACCCAAAAGATAAGACGGAGGTTATATAAATTAAAGAGCCACCTTCGTTAAAAAGGCGATTTTTCACCGATCATTATGGAATATAACGAATCGGTACAAAATCAATCCTCCTGAATATATTAGAAGTGTTAACACGGAAAGATTAGGAGGGGAAAAAACCATGAATTGCAATATAGCCCCTAATGGCATTGCATTTGGAATTCCAAATCTTGAGGAATTAGAAAAAAAGGCTTGTAAAACGATTGAACTTCCTGCATTAGCTACAATTAATGGTAATGCGATTGCATTTTTCACAATGCTCGTGTTAAAAGAAATCCTTAAACAACAGTCTGCTAATCCTATCAACAATTTGACTAATATCATTGCACTCTCCAATAGCATCGCTGGTTTAAACAGCAGTATAAAGATCATTCAATAGAAAAGCAACGCACACGAAAATATTATTACTATCGTATCGCCTCAGACAAACTCCCTCTGCAAAAGGGAGTTTTCCTTTTACCGGAGGACACCCCTAAATCTACCAACAGTGATCATGTTGAATGAAGAATAAAAACCGTTGAGATTCTTATCCTCTAAAAAACAAAAACGCCCTACAGGACGCTTAGTTTACACTATAATTCTGGAAAATCATCAATCTTATCCATATCTTTTAAATGTTGTATTGCTTCAGCTCGTGTTGTTCCAATAATTTTACCTTGCTTTGTTTTTAAATTTAAGAAAAAGAATCCACTATCAGATACAATAATTGCTGCAGTTTTGTCTCTACTAAACATTGGGGTAGCAAGACCATTACGATCATGACTTATGATAATTACCTCCTTTATAATTTCTGATAATTCGGAATATACCTTCTATATTATTCAATAAAAGATGATAATATCCTTCAATATATATTTTTTTTTACAAATTAGTAAGTAATTTGTAAAGATACCAAACATTGTGACTGTAGATTTTTATTTTTGCAACTCATCAAAATGAGGCCACTCTGAAAAGGGTATTTAAAACTTAAGTCCTGCACCAACATAAGCAGCTGATTGGCTGCCTGCCAATTGATAAGCACCAACTTTTCCAATACTGCCAGTGTAACCGATACCCGGCTCTATCTTACCTCTTGTGAACATGGCACCAACTGTAATTACATTATGGCGAGTTAGATCAATTGTAGGAATCTCAGCTTCAATTGTTATTGTGCTGGTTTGTTTTAAATCGATCATATTCTTTTCGAATACAAACTTTTCCTCTTCCGTTTTATCAAACTTGCCTACTCTGCCATTTACCATATAAATAAAACTTTGTTTACCAAGATCAAATTTACCATCTAATTTTACAGGAGTTGCACCAGGTGTCTCTTTATCAACCGGCATTACTAATACTTCCTTCACTTCTCCCGGTAAATAAACGGTTTCTCCTGGAATATACTGAAACTTCGTATCTGTAATCGTTTTAATCGTTTCCTTAATGATCGGAGGCTTATTTTTTTCTACTGCCAATGCTTGTCTATCACCTTCTCCCAAGACATACCCTAACGTTAATCCTGCAGCACTGCCAGTGACCAACGAAATAACGGCAACAATTATGAGCATCTTAAGGTTATATTTACCTTCATCAAGGTTAGAATTTTCTAATTTTTCTTCTTCGTTCATTCTATACCCCTCCCAGCTACTGAGACCAAATTCCCTTACCTTATTATATGATCGTTATCAGCTTTAGCTACTCTAGGGATAAAGCATATCTGCCAACGTTTCCCTGAAATGGGGGTTGCACATCATCATCTAAAAAAATCGATTCGGCTTTTTTACATAATAACAGTACCAATCTTTTTTTAGCATACATACACTATAATATGGAGTCTACGTAATTTGCACTTCATCAGTATTTCACCTCGAAGGGAGGCGATTGTATGATTATTGACTTCGACGAACGAAAATTTAGAAATGAAATTAAAAGTATCGCTAAAAAGTATGGAGCAAAGTCTAGCGATGCTGAAATGGTAGCAACGATGGCTTTGTCAATTGTAATGAAATCAAGCAAACCTGTGAAATAATACGGTTGTTTCAGCGAGCAGAATATTTTTGCTTGCTGTTTTTTTATATATTAAAGTCTTACCTTCCTTTAATGCAGAAAAAAACCCCTGCAAATTCAATATTTGCAGGGGTTTCATTTTTGCTAGTTTTAACGTTTGGAGAACTGAGACGCTTTACGCGCTTTCTTCAAACCATATTTACGACGCTCTTTTTCACGTGGATCACGAGTAAGGAATCCAGCTTTTTTCAAAGATGGACGGTACTCAGCATCAACTTTAAGTAATGCACGAGAAATACCGTGACGAACTGCGCCAGCTTGTCCTGAAGGACCGCCGCCCTCCACTTTAATTAACACATTGTATTTGCCAAGAGTTTCTGTCAAATTAAGGGGTTGTTTTACAATAAGTTCTAATGTTTTGCGACCAAAATATTCTGCAATAGTACGGTCGTTAACTAGAATATTGCCTTCACCCGGAACCAGACGAACTCTGGCAACCGAGGTTTTTCTGCGACCTGTGCCGTAGTAAGTAACCAATGCCATAATATGTTCCTCCTTTCCGGATTATCTTATGTTAAATTCTAATACTTCTGGTAATTGCGCAGCATGCGGATGCTCAGCACCACGATATACTTGCAATTTACGATACATCTGGCGGCCAAGACGGTTCTTAGGTAACATACCCCTAATAGCCAGCTCAAGCACTCTTTCTGGTTTGTCTGCAAGCATTTTACCAGCAGTAACGAATGTAGTTCCACCTACATAACCAGAATGACGGAAATATGTTTTTTGTACTAACTTTTTACCAGTTAATGCTACTTTATCAGCGTTGATGACGATAACATGGTCACCGGTATCAACATGCGGAGTAAATGTCGGTTTATGTTTGCCGCGAAGAACTTTTGCTACTTCGGCAGCTAATCTACCTAAAGTTTTACCTTCTGCATCTACAACATACCACTTACGTTCTATGGTGGCAGCATTTGCCATAAATGTTTTCATGCGATATACCTCCTTGTCACAACATTACAAAAAAAATTGATTTTGTTTCCTTGAGCTCCGGGGCTAACGGAAGTCATGGCATAAATCTCATAAAAACATTGTATTAAATTACCTGGACAATGTCAAGGAATATCGGTATGTAAATTCACTTTTTTTTGAGTTATCCACAGTTTGTTAGATTTAATACCGAACTTCTTTTAAATATAGTCCATGAGCAGGTGCTGTAGCGCCTGCCTTCTTTCGATCCCGTCCCTCAAAGATGGTCTTAAACTTCTCTAAAGAAGTCTTTCCTAGCCCCACATTCACTAATGTACCAGTTATATTCCTCACCATATGATATAAGAAACCATTTCCCCAAAAAGAAAGTTCCAATATCCGATCCTGAAGTTGGCATTCAACTGCCATAATTGTGCGAATCGGACTAACGCTTGCTCCTCCCGAGGCTCGAAAAGCTGAAAAATCATGGGTTCCGATGATTATTTGTGCTGCTTCTTCCATTGCTGAAACATCTAATGTTTGTGGAATCGTCCATACCAAATTCCGAAGAAAGGGATTTGGTACAGTATGCTGATAAATCTTATACACATATATTTTACTTTGGGCGCTGTATTGAGCATCAAAGCTATCAGGAACCTCCTCTGCATCCAGAACTACAATATCGTAAGGCAGTAAACTCCTAGAGGCTATTGCAATACGATCTACAGGAATAGTGCTGGTCGTTTTAAAATTGACGACTTGTCCATAAGCATGAACCCCAGAATCAGTTCTGCCAGCCATATGAATCCTGAATGTATGACCGACAATCTTTGCCAATTTGTCTTCTAGTACTTGTTGTATTCCGATCGCGTTAATCTGGCGCTGAAACCCATGATACGCCGTGCCGTCATAAGCCAATGTTAATTTAATATTACGCATGTTTATACACTCCGTCGCTATATGAAAAATTTTAATAAAAGCGTAGATAAAAGCACGTTGAAACGCGAAGAAGCGAAGAGGCTATTCTCTTCGTTTATCTTCGTATCTTCGCGTTGTATCGTTTTTTATCTTTTTAACAAGGGTGTAAGATTGCCGCGATATAGAATATGTAAGTAATACAACGGCCGAGATAAGGCTACATAGAGCAGTTTGGCATCGAAGCTATTGTTCTTGAATTCTTTATCCGAAGCATTCCATATAATCACACCATCAAATTCCAAACCTTTTGCCAAGCCCACTGGAAGGATGGAAATACCGCCCTGGTAAGAAAGAGTATCACTGGTAATCACATGCAGCTCCAAATTATCGCCTTCTTGCTGCAGAGCATGATATAAAGAAACACTGTCTCTTTCCATTTTGGTAATAATTCCAATGGATTTGCAATCTTGCTCTTTAAACTTTTGAATCGCATCTCGTATCGCCAATACTGCTTCGTTTTCTGTGCTGATCTGCTGATATACGGGATCTTGACCAATTTCATATACGGGAATGGCAGCAGAGTGTCCTCTAGGCATTACCTTGTTAAAACATTCGATAATTTCCCGTGCTGAACGATAGCTGTAATTGACTTCACGATAGATGGATTTTACATCAGAAAATACTTCTTTCATCACGACCTGCCAGCTATCGATACTGCGATAAGCGGTAATTCCTTGGGATAGATCACCCATAATGGTAAAGGAGCTATTCTTTGACAACATTTTAAGAATCATAAACTCTAAAGTATTTAAGTCCTGGGCTTCATCCACTACAATATGTTCAAATTTCACAATATGATTCCAGCCATTTACGAGATAAGAAAGATAGCAAATGGGTGCCAAGTCTTCTCTCTCTACATTTCCCTCTTGTAATATGCTGCTGGAGTATTCTGCGATAAACGCAATGTCCAATTTTTTATTCTTTAAAATTTTAAATATACTTTTATTGCTAAAGACTTCCTTGTAACAAGTCCTAATATCATCGCAAGACCATTTTGAAAAATGACCTGCCAGAAATTGTGTCCCTTGCTGTGAATATTGCTCATAGGTTTTATCTGTACTGCCAATTTTGCGCCTCTGCTCCATTTCTAACACTTCCAAGAAATTTCGCACCCTAAACTTAATATAACCGCTTAACGTTTTTACACGCTCATTATAGGGAGTATTGAGCATACCGCCTTGCATAAAGTTTTCAATTTGCTGTTCTTTTGTAATCAATAATTTCTGATCAAACAGCAGGATGTCTTTTAACTTTAGGCAGAATTTTTCAATTTTCTTATCCATCCAAGCATCTAATATTTTCACAAATTCCAAAGATCCCTTTAATCGGGCAACTGCCTCTAATTGATCACGACGGCTATCTTTTATCTTATTTTCTAAAAACAGATGGGCTTTCTCATCTTGGTGCAAGGAGAATGTCGTCTGCGTTATTTCATGTACTACATCAATAAACGTCTGCTGCCTCACATCATCTGCATCGATCTCTGGAAGCAGTTCACAAATATAATCTAAGAATAATTTGTTGGGTGCAATGACCATCATTTTCTGTGGATCTAATTTTTCATTATAAAGCAAATAAGATAATCGATGCAGACCAATGGTACTTTTTCCTGAGCCCGCAACGCCTTGGATAATAATCACTTGATGTAAGGTTTCCCGAATAATTTTGTTTTGTTCTCCTCGAATGGAAGTTACAATATCTTTTAGCTTATTACTGGTACCTTGCAGCAGCCTTTCCGTTAAAAAGGGGTCAGCAAGTAAGGCTTCCTTTTTAGGATCTGCCAATTGATCAAAAATATAATCGTCGGATATTTTTTGCAAAACGCCTTCGACTATTTTGTATTGTCTCTTTAAGTTCACGTCACCGCTATAATGGTATTTTCCCAAAACATCGTAACTGACACGTCCATCTTGGCATTCATAGAAAATAGTTGCTACAGGGTCGCGCCAGTCAAATACTAAAATATCTTTTACGGTAAGAATGTCCAAACGGCTGATTTTAATTCGTCCTATATAAAAGCTCTCATAGTCCACCGCATCATCATCTTTAAAATCCACACGACCAAAATAAGGACTCCCTAGAGCCTCTTTCATATCATAAATCTTTTCAGCATGATCATGTTTCATCATGGAATGAACATAGGTACTAATTTGATCTTTATGCTCCAATGACACACGCATTTGCGCAGTACGCTTATCAATATCGTCTTCCAAAGATGTAATGATTTGATTCATCTCTTTTAGCGTATAATCCAAGTGCTGTTTTTCTAAAGCATAATCCGGATGATCCTTAACCATATAGCCTCCTATCTTTACTTTACGTATAGTATCATCGTTTAAAAGTCAATTACTAACAAAAGACTTTCAACGCGAAGGCGCGAACCGCTACGCGGTACACGAAGTATCACGAAGGGATTAATTGTATTTCTACTTCGCACCCTTCGCGCCTTCGTGTTTCAAACTGCTTTTCTTCTTTCTGCTACTTACTATATATCCTCACTGCAACTAGCACTCCAATGATAATGCCTAATACTCCATATGCCAGCCAATCTCTCTTTGTAATGTGGAGTTCTTTCATGCGGGTTCTTTGATGCCCGCCTCGGTAGCATCTGGCCTCCATAGCTGTAGCCAGTTCATCCGCACGACGAAATGCACTAATAAACAGCGGGACGAGTAAAGGAATCATGTTACGTGCACGGCGCAATATATTCCCTGATGTAAAATCCGCTCCTCTTGCCATTTGCGCTTTCATGATTTTATCTGTTTCTTCCAGCAACGTTGGAATAAAACGAAGGGCAATTGTCATCATCATCGCCAACTCATGTGCAGGCAGACCTATTTTCTTAAAAGGGTTAAGTAAGCGCTCAATCCCATCGGTCAATGCGATGGGGGAAGTGGTAAATGTCAATAAAGAAGATACAACAATTAAAAAAACAAGTCTGATTGTCATAAAAAGTCCTTGCCGGACACCTTCCTGGGTCGCCGCCAATGGACCAATCTTATAGATAATGCTCCCCGGTGTAGTAAAAATATGAATAAGTAAGGTCAATACAATAATGATCCACAATGGCTTTAAGGAGCGTAAAATCATAGTAGGAGGTATTGCCGCTAAGGCAATGATGAATACAATAAAAGCAGCTAGTATGATATACGCCTGATAGGTATCTGCTAGAAAAATGCTGCTGATAAATAATATCGTACTAATAATCTTCGTACGCGGATCTAGTAAATGAAGTAAGGAATTACCAGGAAAATATTGTCCCAGCATAATATCTGTTAGCAAAGTTAACCCCTCCTTACGGCTTTATATACGTTTTGCGCAGCAGTTGCAATATCGATTACTGCACTATCAATTTCTAAACCCCGTTGTTTAAATTGATTCATCAATAAAGTAAGGGGTGGTACATCCACACCTGCTTCTTTTAACTGGGCCTGATGATTACAGAAAATATCCTTTGGTTTACCATCTAAGAGAATTTCACCTTTATTCATAACAATCAATCGATTCGCCATACGTGCAACATCTTCCATATTGTGAGAAACCAGGACTACGGTAATCCCTGTAGCCTTATGTAAATTGATGATTTGCCCAAAGATTTCATCCCGTCCTCGCGGGTCAAGTCCAGCAGAAGGCTCATCCAGGACTAAATATTTTGGATCTAAGGCTACCACACCTGCAATGGCAACTCGCCTCATTTGCCCTCCACTGAGCTGAAATGGCGTACGTTTTGCAAATTTTTCAAAATCAAGACCAACAAAATCCAGTGCCTTTTTTACTCTGGTCTCAATTTCCTCTTCCTTTACTCCCAGGTTGCGTGGACCAAAGGCAATATCTTCATATACACTTTCTTCAAATAGTTGATGTTCTGGATATTGAAACACCATACCTACACTTCGTTTGGCATTCCTTGCAGTTTCTCCCTTTTCATGTATATTCTGCCCATCTATGTGAACCATACCTGATGAAGGTTTTAATAGACCATTTAAATGCTGCACTAATGTTGATTTGCCTGAGCCAGTATGTCCAATAATTCCAACAAATTCACCTTGTTTTATCTCAAGATCAATCTTTTTTATTGCCGCCTTTTCA
>Ga0366774_1072_pt1 | contig 16489 bp, 19 predicted proteins | sample BONcelHN113001D9_FD_207068 | JGI IMG/M metagenome (GOLD analysis project Ga0366774, IMG submission 207068) | Enriched cells from coal bed in the Powder River Basin, Montana, United States - BONCAT cells N11 rep2 HSBNCT.N11.300.1.D9 ...
TTGCCTTGGCGGCGCCAGCCGCCATTGCTTTTCCTTCTTTTCCGATGCATCGCTCCTCATCGCGCCCGTTTCTTCAAATCTGGCTGCGGACGAATCGCGCCAGACACCCATATGGCTCAAGCAGGAGACAGTCGCCTGTCCTCGCCCTGGCAGATTGACTGCCCCAGAAGAACGTTGGTGCCGCTTCGCGTCCAATGTGTCGTCACATTACAAATGGTTGCCGGTTCTCTGGCTCCAATCCTTTACTGGCTCACGTCGCAGGCGATTCGTTTTGCAATGCAAAGGCGACGGCAAGGGATGTCCAACTCATTTGAAATGGTTTTATGCCAGTCCGCTGTCGTGGCTCATCCCAGCCGTCATAGCTCATCCGAAGCAGCGGCCGACCTCAAACGGCTTGCCGTCCTTCATGATGTGGTAGCACGCTCGGGCCAATTTGTGAGCGAGCGCTTTCGTGGCGACTGCCGTGTTCGTTTTTGCCTTCTTGCGCTCGTAGAACCGTCGTGCCTGGTCGTTATAGCGCCGCGCAAAGTTGGCTGCTTCAATAAATGCCCAGGCCAGGTATTTGTTGCCGTTTTTGGTGTTGCCTTCGCCTTTTTTCTTGCCGTTGCTAGAGTGTTCGCTGTCCACGCACCGGGCATACGACACAAAGTTGCCCACCTCTTTAAAGCGCTCGATCGGGCCCGTCTCCAGCAGAATGATCGGCGCTAACGTCTTGCCGATCCCTGGCACACTACGGAGCAATTGGTATTCAGCGCTGGATATCACTTGTTCCTGGATACGTTTTTCAAGCATCTTGATTTGTTCGCTGATTGCCTTGACCACCGCAACATTGGCTTTCAGCGCGTATTTGACATCGTCGGGTAGTGGCATTGCGTCAACGTCTTCAGCGCTCAGTTGCATGACTTGGTTGCTGCTGATGCGGCTGCCGTACTCCCGCGCTGTGCTGTTCTCTGCTGCCAGAATGTGTATTGTTCGGCTTCGCACCAGTTGCATGCGCTTTCTCGCCAGGTCGCGAGTCGCGCGCAGCTCTGGTGGCAGGATGGAGCCCGTCGGGAGAATGCCAAGGCGCAGCAGGTGAGCCAGGTAGCGAGCGTCCGCTTCGTCGCCGCTGTGTTTGAGCCCTTCGTATTTCTTGATGGCGGATGGATTGGCTAGCTTCACCTTGTAACCGGCGTTCATCAGCCCGTCGACGAGCCAGTACCGGTTGTAGGTCGATTCCACGACGACACCAGCCAAATCATGCCGGTACGCAGCGAGCAATTTCAGTATCGCCACCAAGTCGTTTGGAACACGCTTCTCCAGCAAAACCTTATCGTGGTCATCGATGACCACGATAAGGCAATTATTGGAGTGCAGATCGATGCCACAGTAGTTCATCTTGGCCTCCGTCGGTTGGTAAAGCAAGTCAGAGACTTACTTTACGCCAATGCCTCCTTGGCACTCGGTAGGCCGGCTAGATGATTTTCATTTGGAAAATTTGTTGAACCGACGGCAATGGGTCGATTTTCCCCGTTTCTATCCCACAGATAGCTGTCCATTCTGTGCCGGTTTCTGTCCCCCTTAAATCGGCGAAGAACCAAAAATAGGCGTTATTGCTGTACAGGATGAAAAAAGCCGAAATAACCTTGGGCTCGCTTTCTGCCTCAAGTGCAGCCCATGCTACCTACGCCATGAAAGTATTTGTTAAAGCTCACGTCTCAGCTTTCGATAAACAAGGTCGCGTAGAGCAAACAAGGCAAATGCGAAATGCGTCGGGTGCAGAGAACAGGCTCCACCGCCCGCCCTTAATTTCTAAAATGATTGGGGATGCAGATTCATTTTTCGCCTGCTCTGTCCGCCTCTAGTTTAACCTATGGGAAATTTTTTAAAAAATGGCCGGTAGACCCGGTAGGAGACCTTAATGAAGCTATTCGTCAAACTAGCCGTTGCAGTTTCACTTTGCACAGCAAGCATAACTGTGTTTGCGCAGCAATATCCCAGTAAGCCGATCAGGCTCGTCATCCCCTTTCCCCCTGCAGGTGCCACGGATGTTCTTGGTCGCGCCTTGGGCCAGAAACTGTCGGAATCGCTTGGACAGGCAGTCGTTATCGAGAACCGTCCCGGCGCCGGCAGTACGATTGGCGCAGAGCAGGTTGCCAACGCGCCAGCTGATGGCTATACCTTGCTGCTCGCATCGGGCTCAATTTGCATTTCTGCAAACCTTTACAAGAAGCTTCCATTCGAGCCTGCAAAAAGCTTCGCCCCGATTTCGCTGGTTGGCCATGTACCGCACATGCTCGTCGCGAATCCAACAATCCCGGCCGGTTCGGTCAAAGATCTGATTACCTTGGCAAAGGCTAAGCCTGGTGAAATTAATGTGGCATCGCAGGGCAACGGCACCTTGTCGCATATGGAACTCGAACTGTTCAAGCAGGCTGCTGGCGTCGAGTTGACTCACGTGCCATATAAAGGCAGCAGTAATGCCATGACCGATCTGCTGGCAGGAAATGTGTCCATGCTGTTTGACAGTGTGACCTCTTCGCTTCCCATGGTGAGGAAAGGGCAACTGAAGGCACTGGGCGTGGTCAGCCCGAAACGTCTGGCATTTGCGCCCGACATTCCAACGCTCACTGAAGCCGGCGTTCCGGGGTTCGACGCGGCCAACTGGTTTGCATTGTTGGCACCTGCTGGTACCTCCAGGGAAATTGTTCAGGTCCTCAATACCCATGTAGCCAGGGCGCTAGAATCGGCCGAACTGCGCCAGCGTCTTGCCGCGCAGGGAGCCGTTTTGGAGAGCAGTACGCCGGAAGCGCTAGCAGCATTGATTAGGGACGATCTGGACAGGTGGGCAAAAGTCGTCAAGCAGGCCGGTATCAAGCTCGAATAGCACCGAAGCCTACGCCATCAATACAAGCCGCCTGACGATGGCACGCCGCGTTGAAATGTATGGCTCAGCCTTCGTCAAGCAGCGAGGGTCGGATTCGATTGGAATTTTTACCTGTCCGATCGTCTGAGTTCGGCCAAGTATAGTTACTCAACGCTGTTTCTCGACGAGTTTGCCCGTACTGGTTTGCGCGGCAAACCAGTACGGAATGCGATCTTAATAGCATGCTGTTTGGCAAGATGGCATTCCGTTCTGCTGTCCGTAATACTGGTTGCGGCTGGCAAGTTGTCGCCAGTGGCGGCAGGACGTGCACCGGCAGGTCACGAATATTCGGCCAGAGCATTCGATGCTTTCCGCTTTTGCTTCGGGCCTGTCGGTGCGCTTGGGTTCACTAACGAACACTCAGGGCATGCTACTTACTGGCTTCCTATATTTGCTTCGCAGAACCCATGCACGCATGCCTGTCATTGCATCTTCACTGTGATGGAGGCGACCATGGCTTCAGCTACAACTGCACTTTTTACTGCCTATATCGGCATCGATTGGGCAGACCGCAAACATGATTTCTGCCTGCAAGCGGCAGGTTCCACCGCTGTGGAATTTGGTGTTATAGAACACAAGCCTGAAGCTATCGAAAAATGGGCTCAGAGCTTACATGAACGCTTTGGCGGCCCGATCGCCATTTGCCTTGAGACGACTAAGGGCCCACTCGTCTATGCATTGCAACGGTACGAATTCCTGGTTCTCTTCCCGGTTCACGCAGCAACGTTGGCGGGTTACCGCCGAGCCTTTGTTCCCAGTGGCGCCAAAGATGATCCATCTGATGCCCATGCTGCACTGGACTTGCTGCGGCGCCATCCGGAACGCTTGCAGCCCCTCAAGCCTCAAAGCCCGGCCATGCGCATGCTTGCTTCGCTGGTCGAGGAGCGGCGCCAGCTGATCAACAGTATCACGCGTACTAGCAATCGCTTGCTCAGCACCCTCAAGCTTTACTATCCGCAGGCGCTGGACTGGTTCGAACACCGCAATACCAAGATGTTCTGTGACTTCCTGGATCGGTGGCCTACATTGGCGCATGTCCGACGTGCACGAGTCACTACGCTCGAATCGTTCTTCCATGAACATAACTGTCGACGTCCGCATGTCGTCACAGCACGCATCGAGAGCATTCGTTCGGCCAGACCACTAACGGAGGATCAGGCTGTGATCCGGCCTGCCCAGATGGTCGTTGAAACGTTAGTGGCCCAGCTACGGGTGCTCATCAAAGCGAGCGAACGGTATGATGAAGAAATCGATGCGATATCGAGAACGCTGCCAGATTACTGGTTGTTCGCCTCCTTCCCCGGAGCCGGGCAGATCCAGGCGCCACGCCTGGCGGTGGCCTTCGGTGAAGACCGTGATCGATTTGCCAGTGCTTCTGAAGTGCAGCGGTATGCCGGCATCGCACCGGTCGTTGAGCGCAGTGGAAACCGATGCTGGGTACATTGGCGCATCGCCTGCTCGACGTTCCTGAGACAAACCTTTGTGGAATGGGCTGGATCAACCATCTCACGCTCGTCCTGGGCCGGCGCTTTTTACTGGCAACAGCGCAAAAAGGGATGCTCCCATGGCGTGGCCGTTCGTGCCTTGGCGTTCAAGTGGATCCGGATTCTCTATAAAGCCTGGAAGACGCGCAAGCCATACGACGAAACGATATACCTTGATGCACTGAAAAAGCATGCGTCTCCGTTGGTCGTCTCAACTGCTGAAACCGTAAATACCGCTTGACGAGTGACTCAGGGCGAAAAGCGGAAATTGGTCGCCCCATTTTCAGCGGCCGGTTCTCCGTGAATAGCGGTCATTCACTAAAGTAGCACTGCCATCTCCAAATAGCAGCAACAGGAAGATGCGGACAAGGCGATGCACGAGGACTCAGCAAAACCAAATTGGATGGCGAGTATAAGAGTTAAGCGTGCCTTCCAAAAAAATCTCGATATCAGTTACTTACCGCAGATCCCCTAGTGCTCATGCCGGTGGTGTATGTCCGGGACATGGGAATGGCTATGCGTCATGGGCTCATGCCGATGCGGATGGACATGCGGCTCCTGTCCATCCCAGGGAAAATCGTGTTGATGCTGATGATGCTCGTCATGCGTATGCGGGTGCGCATGGAACATCGGTTCATGGGTATGGACATGCTCGTGCTTCTCAGTCAGATGCAGCCAGATTCCCGCTCCCATCAAGGCGCCCGCGACCCAGAAACCGGTGCCGGGCACTTCACGTAGCAACACCAACGAAATCGCAGCACCGACAAATGGAGCGATAGAGAAGTACGCTCCCGTCCTGACAGTGCCGAGATTGCGCAGGGCGAGGACAAAGAAAACCAAGCTGAGGCCATAACCACAGAAACCAACAACTCCGGCGAGGAAAGCGCTGCTGGCTGGGGGCATCGACATTCCGAGCGCCAATCCAATGGTCAGGTTGACCACACCGGCGACAAGACCTTTGACGCCAGCAATCTGCACGGCATCACTCGCCGATATCTTCCGGGTCAGATTGTTATCAATTGCCCAGCACAGGCACCCGCCGACGATGGCGATAGCTCCCCAAGGGACACCGAATTCCGGTCGCTGCTCCCAAGAGAGGACGCCGCCGCCAATCACAATTAGGACCATGCCCACGAAGATGCGACGGTCGAAGTTTTCCTTAAAGACGAACCACGCCAGTAGGGAGGTCAACACGCCCTCCATGTTGAGCAGGAGGGATGCCGCTGAGCCCGGCGTCAGCGTCAGCCCAAGCATGAGAAGGAGCGGCCCCGCGATGCCGCCAAACAGGATGGCGCCTGCCAGCCAAGGGACGTCTTTTCTTGTAAGCCTTGAACTGGCGCCGTTCTCCGAGGTGGCTCCAATAGCGCGGAACGTGAACCAAGACAGCAACCCCAAGCCGCTACCCAAGTAAAGCAGTCCGGCCAGCACGACCGGCGCTACTTGGCCAACCAGCAGCTTGGCGAATGGGGTGCTCGCGCCGAACGTGATGGCGGCAAGGAATGCGCAGGCAACGCCGGTTTGCATCGGTACTTCGTCCTTCTAGGCAAGATGACTGGGATAGGAAAGTGCCTGCACATCTTAACCGTCAGAACTCTCCCTGGTGTTCGACTGAGTCGTAGAGTCGGTCGACTCGTATGGGGCAACGGGGAAAAACAGCGATAGCACCCCAGCAGCTATCGCGAGCAAAGCTGTTATCCAGTCAAGCGTGTCCATGCTTTTTCCTTGGGTAAACGACGTCGACGACTGATGCCAAGGTGTCTCTCATTTCCATTACCTACCTAATAGTTGGCAGCCACTCAACTAATCTGGGCTGTTATCTTTGCCGTATACACGAACTCATCTGTAAATAAATCTACGAAAATGGTTTCAATTTCGACTTTACTTGTTATGTACGTTGCATACAATGTAGATATTGAAACAAAATTTGGGATGGGCATAAAATTGAACCAGTGGCAACTTCTTATCATTAGCCTGCCAACCAACAGTGCGACGGCGCGAATGCGCGTGTGGCGAGCGTTGAAAGCACTCGGGTGCAGTGCATTGCGCGATGGGGCGTATCTGTTGCCGTTCTCTGACTCGCTTCGTCAAGCGCTCAGTGATCTCTCGGCTGAAACCGTTCGGGAAGGCGGTAACGCATGGCTGCTCAACGTCCAACCTCAGACCGCGGAAGAGAACACGGTTTACCGAGGGCTCTTTAACCGTGCAGAGGAATATGCCGAATTCCAGAAAGCACTCGCGGAAGCCCGCGGATCGGTGCCTACTGCAGCACCTGCTGATCTGAACCGGCTACTGCGTAAGTTGCGGCGCGACTATGACGCCCTCCGGGCTATCGACTACTTTCCCAACGAAGCCAGCAACCACGCCGAAGCAGCATGGATGGACTTCGTCAACGTCGTTGAGACCGCCCTTTCACCCGGCGAACCGCAGGCCGTGCAGGCAGCAATCCCACGACTCGCTGTCACCGACTACCAGTCGCGGGTGTGGGCGACCCGCCGTCGCCTCTGGGTAGATCGTGTCGCCAGTGCCTGGCTGATTCGCCGGTTCATCGATTCTTCCGCACACTTTCTCTGGCTCAAATCGCCGGAGGCCTGTCCGAAAGACGCACTGGGTTTTGACTTCGACGGCGCCGCGTTCACCCACATCGGCGACCGGGTGAGCTTCGAAGTCCTTCTCGCCAGCTTTGGCTTGGAAGAAGACCGTGGGTTGGTTCGGCTTGGCGCCATGGTACATGTGCTGGATGTCGGCAATGGCTTCGTGGCGGAGGCGGCAGGATTCGAGGCCATGCTGGCGGGTATCCGGCAACAGGTCACCGACGATGACCAGTTGCTGCGCGAAGTTAGTCCCATCCTGGATGCTCTTTACGCCCACTTTTCTTCCGAACCGAAGCAAGGGCAATCCCCAGGAGATGTCGCAGCATGAGTATTGTTCAGCAGGAGCCCGTAGGGCCAACTTACACCCTCTGGCAGATGGTCTTGTACATGCTGCGCTTGGGAACGCTTGGTTTTGGCGGACCGGTTGCCTTGGTCGGTTACATGCACCGCGACCTGGTGGAAAACCGGAAATGGATCAGCCAGGAAGACTACAAGGAGGGACTCGCGCTTGCGCAGATGGCGCCAGGACCGCTCGCAGCGCAACTTGGCATCTACATGGGTTTTGTCCATTATCGTCTCCGCGGCGCCACCCTAGCGGGCCTGGCATTTGTGCTGCCCTCGTTCCTCATGGTCGTGGCCTTGGGATGGGCCTATGCGCACTTCGGCGGATTATCTTGGATGCAGGCCGTCTTCTATGGCGTCGGAGCAGCCGTCATCGGCATCATCGCGATGAGCGCGAAGAAGCTCACCGAGAAAAGCGTTGGCAAGGACAAGCTGCTGTGGGCCGTCTATTTAATGCTTGCGGCGGTCACGGTGATCACCGAGTCCGAAGTGGCCTGGCTGTTCATCGCGGGCGGCGTCCTCGTCTGGCTGCTGCGCGCCCCGCCCAAGTGGCTCACCCGGTCCAGTGTCCAGGCGGTGGCGATGACGCAGGCTCCGCTCGCCGGTGGCTTGCTGGGCTTCATGGATGCTTCGCTGCTGACGCAGATTGCGATCTTTTTTGGCAAGGCCGGCGCCTTCGTGTTCGGGTCCGGCCTGGCCATCGTCCCGTTCCTGTATGGCGGCGTTGTGACCGAACACCATTGGCTCAACGACAAGCAGTTCGTCGATGCCGTCGCGGTCGCGATGATCACGCCCGGGCCGGTGGTGATCACAGTCGGGTTCATCGGCTATCTGATCGCCGGCCTTTCAGGGGCGACGGTGGCGGCCCTGGCGACTTTTGTGCCTTGCTACCTGTTCACCGTCATCCCGGCGCCGTATTTCAAGAAGTACGGCAAGTTGCCGGGGGTGGTCGCATTCGTTGATGGCATCACCGCAGCGGCGGTCGGCGCGATCACGGGCTCCGTGATCGTGCTGGCGAAGCGCTCGCTCATTGACGTTCCAACGATTCTGATTGCCGTGGTCACCGCTTTACTGCTGTGGAAGTACAGGAAACTGCAGGAGCCCATCATCATCGCGGCGGCTGCCGTTCTGGGCCTTGTTGTCTACCCACTGATGCATCCCTGATGGAGGTCTGTCATGGCCAGTTCTACCGTAGTCAAAAGTGCGATTGTCTCCGCCGCGTTGTTCGTGTCGGTGTCGTCTGCATTCGCGCAGTCATCCGACTTCAACCCTACCCCCATTCAGCAGGCCACCGGAATGAAGCCGACCTATAACCAGGCCGAGAACGTCTACAAAATCACCAAGCCGCGTGCTGACATGGCGAAGGTGGATGGATGGAGCATCCCGCCTTTCCTTGGCACCAGTTCCTATGCAGCCTTCACCCCGGTGGGCAATGGCGGACAGGTCATGGTGATGGGCGACAACGTCCTTTACGAAGACGAGGTCGGGCCAGCAATGAGCGCAGCCCTGGAAAACGGTCTGGAAGTGACTGCCCTGCATAACCACTTTTTCTTCGAACAGCCGCGCATCTACTTCATGCACATTAGCGGCATGGGCGATGCCGCCGCGCTGGCGTCAGCGGTCAAGAAGGTGATGGATGCCCCGGAACGGGTTCGGGCGTCGCAGTCCACTCCGGCCGGCAAGTACCCGGCAGGTCAGGTGCCTGCGGAGAACCACATCACGGCCGCCCCTCTTGACGAGGCTTTCGGCAAGAAGGGTGAGAGCAATAAAGGGATGTACAAAGTCAGCTTCGGGCGGCCAGTGAAAATGCATGGCAGCACCGCCGGAGACGCCATGGGGGTCAATACCTGGGCAGGGTTCGCTGGCACTGATAACCAGGCAGTGGTGGACGGCGACTTCGCGGTGTTGGAAAACGAACTGCAGCCGGTTCTGAAGTCGCTTCGCGGCGCCGGCATCAATGTTGTGGCGATTCACCAGCACATGACCGGCGAAGAGCCGCGGATGATCTTTGTGCATTACTGGGGGCAGGGCAAGGCACAGGACCTGGCCAAGGCGGTGCGCACAGCGATCGGCCTCACCTCGACCAAGGTGTCATCGTGAAATGGGTGACGCGTGAAAGGCCGAAGATTGACCGGATCGCCTGCCCCTGGCTGATCGCACGATTCATCGATCGCGAGCCCGAGTTCCTGTACGTGCCGGCGACGGACGTGCTCGCCGCCGCGCAAAGCACTGGAACGATTCCATACGACATCCCGAGCGTGGAAATGTCGCATGTCGGCGATGCCTGCAGCTTCGATGCTTTTCTGAAAAGGTACCGGCTCGACGATCCGGCGCTGCAGCAAATGGCGACCATCATCCGGGGCGCCGATACGGCGAGGCCGGAGCTGACACCGCAGTCTGCGGGGCTGCTTGCCATCTCCCTAGGTCTTTCAGAAATCTTCACTGACGACCACGAGATGCTTGCGCACGGCATGGTGTTGTATGACGCGCTGTATGCATGGTGCCGGCAATCCCAGGCAGCGCCCCGTCAGGAGCGAATGGCTGCGGCGTGACTTCTTGGATGCTGCAGGCGAACAATGAAGGCAAAACTTTGCATCGCCGTCGTAGTGGTGGGGGCGGTGTGGCTGGTTCCGGCGCATGCCTACCGCCCGTTTGATGGCACGGACGCGGATGTGCTTGACCGGGGCGACATGGAACTCGAGTTCGGCTATCTGCATTACCTCCGGGAAGGAAGCCAGCGATCGCTGGAAACCCCGGTGGCCGTGATGAATTTTGGCTTGCTAAACAAGCGGGAACTGGTATTCGAAGGACGCGTCCGGACCCTATTGTCCGGTAACGCGGAGCCGCACCAGACCGGTTTCACGGATGCCGCGATTTCCCTGAAACAGTTGCACCGAGAAGGATCGTTGCAAGAGGGCTCCGGGCCAAGCATCGCGAGCGAGTGCGGATTATTGCTGCCGGTTCTTTCGGGCGAGCGAACTGGGGCCGGATGCGCCGTGATCGTCTCGCAGCATGGCGTGGCCGGCGCGGTGCATTTCAATGGCGCCGTGAGCAAGAACCGCGAAGGAAGCTGGGAAAGATTTCTCGGGACCATCGTGGAAGGCGCCGGCTGGGGTCCCATCCGGCCCGTGGGCGAAGTGTATGCCGTGCGGGATTCCGCCGGAAGACACACCGAATCGGCACTGGCCGGCATGGCCTGGACAGCGCGCAAGGGGCTGACATTCGATATCGCGGTGCGCAAGGCGCGCACCGAGGAACACGCCATTAGTGAAATCCGGATTGGGCTGACATGGGCGATCCCGGCCGGCCGATCGCCAGGCCCGGCCAGCGCAGGCACAGGGGAGTAGCAACCAAGGGGTGTCTCACAAGGAGTCAGAAATGACTTGCGACATTTTGAAGCGGCTTGCCTGGCATGCCGCATTCGTAACCATGAGTTTTCAGCTTGCCGGCGATGCCGCCGCGGCATCCTCGAAGCAAGCCCCGGACAGCCTTGTCATGAATCAGGTGGCCGACTACCCCTTGCCGGGAAGGGCCACCCGGTGGGATTACATGAGCTTCGATCCATTGCGGTCACGCCTGTTCATTGCGCACCTTGGCGACAGCGCGGTCGTGGTCTTCGACACCGATGCGAAGAAAGTCATCGGCACCATCCCGGATATCGGGGAGGTGCACGGCACGCTGGTGGTCCCGAATGAAGGGGTGGCCTACGCAACGGCGACGAAAACCGATGAAGTGGTCGCGATCGATGCGAGCACGTTGAAGGTTCTCACGCGCATCCCGACCGGGAAACATCCGGACGGCCTGGCCTACGCCCCGGAAGCCCACAAGCTGTATGTGTCCGATGAATTCGGGAAGACGGAAACCGTCGTCGACACCCGGACAAACAAGCGGGTGGCAACCATCCGGTTGGGCGGTGAGGTGGGAAACACGCAATACGATCCGGGTTCGAAGCATATCTTCGTGAATGTCCAGGGGACCGGCGAGCTGGTTGAAATCGACCCGGCGTCGGATGCCATCGTGGCCCGCATCCCGATCCCGGAGGTCAATGGCAACCATGGCTTGCTGATCGAGCCCAATTTCCGGCTCGCCTTCATCGCCAATGAGGGCAATGACCGGCTGCTGGTGATGGATCTGAACACGAAGAAGCTGGTCGGGAATTTCACGGTCGGTAAAGGTCCCGATGTGCTGGCTTACGACGTCGCCCTGGGCATCGTGTATGTGGCGTCGGAGTCAGGGATTGTCTCGGAAATCCGTGTGACCCGGGAAGGTGTGTCCAAGCTCGGCGAAGATGTTGTCGGAGCCAACGCGCACACTGTCGCCATAGAACCGGCTGCGCACAAGGTCTATTTCCCGTTGAAGGAGAACGGAAAGCCGCCGGTCCTGCGCGTCATGCAACCGGACTTCCGGGATATTGTCGGAACGCCGAAATGAGGAGCCAATCATGAAAACCTCGCTCCTGGCTGTCGCATTGGCAGCTGCCGCCCCACCCGTTATCGGCTCCCTCATTTCCTTTGATGGCGATGCGGTCGGCCAGCCGCCAACCGGCTGGAGTTGCGGCGCGACCGGCAAAGGCACTCCGCGCTGGACCGTCGAGGCCGATGACTCGGCACCCAGCCGACCGAATGTGCTGAAGCAATCCGGCAAAGCCACCTTCCCATGGTGCGTCAGGGACGATGTGCAGGTCGCAGACGGCTCGGTGGAAGTGAAGTTCAAGCCGCTCGCGGGAAAGGAGGACCAGGCAGGCGGTGTCGTGTGGCGCTGGAAGGATACCCACAACTACTACGTCGCCCGTGCCAATGCGCTTGAAAAGATTGTTTCACTCTATTACTCCATCGATGGCTCGCGCAGGACCATCAAGTACGTCAATGCGCCGGTCGCGCCAAATACATGGCACACGTTGAGGGCGATATACAAAGGCGATCTCATCCAGGTTGCCTTGGACGGCAAAACCTATATCGAGGTCAGGGACACGCATATCCCCGGGCCAGGCAAGGCAGGGGTCTGGACGAAGGCTGACAGCGTCACCGTGTTTGATGACTTCACTGCAGCGGGGGCGCGGTGACCATGCCGATCAAAGACTCCATGCAGGTTTGCCATCCGCAGACGCTTCGCTCCGGGCGCTGATCGGCGTCGGCGCGGTAAGGGAGAACAAGGGATAACGGCAATTTTTCCTTTCACGAGTCAAAGGTGATTGCGATGGCAATCTTTGTTAAACACATTCGTTTCGTGGCGCTGATCGTCGGAGTCGCGGGGTTGGGCCTTGCCGGATGCAAGTCCAGTCTGGAGGCCAGGTTCACCGGGGAAAAGGTGACGATGGAGCAAGTCCCTGATCCGGTCAAACAGGTGATCGCGCAGCAGTCCTAGGGCGGCACGGTGGGGGTAATCAAAAAGAAGACCAAGGGCGAAAAAACGCTTTATTACGCTTCCCTCATTGGCGGCAACGAGGAAAGGAGGCAGACCATTGACCAAGATGGCAAGATGATCGCCGCGGAGTCGGGGGATGACGGGGACGGGGACGATGACGACTGACCTCTCGGGACCGGGATCATGACAAAGGGAAGGTTCCAATGATGATTCAAGAGCCGGGGGCGCCTGTTGCTCCCCCGGTCGACTTGGCGCGCTCTGTCATTCAACGCCTGTTATGGGTGCGCGGTCTGCGCGCCTTCGTCGACGGGTACATCAGCCTGCTGCTGCCGGTCTACCTCACCGTGCTTGGCATGTCGCCACTCCGGGTCGGCGTGCTCGTCACCGGCACCTTGCTCTGCTCCGGGGCGCTGACGTTGTGGGTGGGGCTGCGCGCGCATCGTCACGACTACAGGGTCCTCCTGCTGCTGGCGACGGCATTGATGGCCGGCACCGGCATTGGTTTTGCGGTCGCCTCCGATTTCTGGCCGTTACTGGTGGTCGCACTCGTCGGGACGCTCAACCCCTCCGGGGGCGATGTCAGCCTCTTCCTGCCATTGGAGCACGCGGTGCTGTCGCAAGCCGCCGAAGACCGCCGGCGCACGGCGCTGTTTGCCCATTACAGCCTGGTCGGCACGCTGGTCGGCGCCTTGGGGGCTTTGTTTGCCGGGCTGCCTGAGATCGCCGTGGCGGCAACCCATGTCCCCTTGAAGACGGCATTGCAGGCCATGTTCGGACTGTACGCCCTGGCAGGGATCCTATCGGCATGGATTTACCGTGGATTGCCAGCCCGACCGAGTGTGGATGCCTCCGCCCACGACGCGCCCCTGAGGCAATCCCGGCGGACGGTTCTCACGCTGGCCGCGTTGTTCAGCCTGGACGCATTCGGAGGGGGATTCGTCGTGCAGTCGCTGCTCGCGCTATGGCTGTTCCAGAAATACCAGCTTTCCGCCCTGGCGGCGGGCAGCATCTTTTTCTGGACCGGCGTGATGTCGGCGCTCTCCTATCTGGTGGCGGTCAAGGTGGCCGACCGGTTCGGCCTGCTGAACACGATGGTGTTCACCCACTTGCCGTCGAGCGTGCTGCTGATCGCGACCCCGTTCATGCCCACGCTCGGCTGGGCGGTTGCGCTTTTGCTGGCGCGGAGCGCCTTGTCGCAAATGGATGTCCCGACCCGCAGTTCGTATGTGATGGCGGTCGTGCCGCCGCCGCAAGCATGACGTCAGTGCCGCGCAGCCTCGCGGCAGCGATCAGCCCGATGCTCTCCGGCTACCTGTTGAGCATGACAGCCTTTGGCTGGCCGCTTATCGCCGGAGGCCTAATGAAGATTCTTTACGATGTGCTGCGGTATGCGATGTTCAGGAACATCCAGCCGCCGGAGGAGGTGGATTGAAGGACACGGAGAACCGACTGGGGGCACATTGGTATCTTGTTGCGTCGCTACTCGTGAGTATGCCGATGATGCGTTTCCGGGTAATGGGCGTGGGTATGCGTGAGCGGCTCGTGGCGGTGCCAGTGTGTGCGATTCTGAAATCGCGCCGTCATGTTGAAGATGCTGGTGCTCATCATGAACACACTCATGTCCAAGATTCTCACAAACCGAACTTGTCAATTTGCTCAGTGTCGTATTCATACGGTTTGGAACCGCAGGAATATGCATCGTGCCGAATAGATCGCATTGGCCGCGGAGCGTTTGATTGTAAGAAAGGCGAACTGTTGCGTCAGCTTGTTGGCGCGATAGCCGACCATGGACGGAGAGAGCGGAACCGAGCCGATCTACGAGTCCTTATCCATCGTATTTGCCTGGAGATTGCCATGTCCAAGTGCACCAAGAAAATGACCAGTATCGGCTGCATGATCGCTTTACTATCAACTGCTGTGTTCGCTCAGCAATCCACAACATCACCGCGGGCAGGCAGTGCGAATGCGCTCACAGGCGGCGCTGAAGGGACCACGACTGATCAGGGAACGCCACGCGGACCCGCGACTACTTCAGGGCAGCAAGACGGAAAAGGGATGTCCGGGTCAAGTAGTGAAAAGGGCAATACCCTTACTGGAGGGGCAGAGGGTGCCCCGACGGATCAGGCCACACCTTCGCAACCCGGTGCGGCAGCACCAAGCAGCAACACAGCGAAACCCGCAGGAGAATCGGATCGAGATGATCAAAAGTCAGGTACGCGGGGCTCATATAGATAGAGGTTTTGTGCTCCGCAGGGTGGAAAGACCTGCAGACCTTCCATTTTCCTTAGCCGCAGCGAGGAGGAGGTATGAATACGAAACGTTTTCACCTCAAGCGATTATTGCTCGTTGTATTGTCTGTATTATCGCAAGAGGCATTTGCTGTTCCAACCATGACAACAGGGCAATCAGGAAGTGACATTTTCGTTCGTGCACACAATTTTGAAAAACGCGATTACATGTGCACTGTTCAATTTTCGTGGACGGGGGATGGCATGCCGCCTAACGTAAATCACAACTCAACTTCGAATGTTCCTGCTGACACATTGAATTTTCTAATAGTGCACCATCAAACTACTCTTGCAAACGTACGGATAACAAGCGGTCCGACTATGATCTGTCGCGAAAGTGCTTAGAGCGATACTTAAAATGATTCTGTGGTCGCAACCGGCGCACAACCGTTTCGGTAAGGCGTGGTCTACGTGCTGGAAGAGCAGAGCTTCGTTCCCGGCCTGACCGTGCTGGAAAACATACGGTTGGTCATACTCGCGTTGCCGCGGCGACGGTAGGAAAAGCAGGTCACCGAAGAGATTGCCGATACCTTCTCGCGGCTCAAGAAAAGGTTGAACCAGCAGGCCATTACGATGTAAGGCGAGGAACAGCGGATGCTGACGCTCGCACGCGCTGTCCCTGCTACGCCGAAATGGTCCCACTGGATGAGGCGTCGAAAGGCATCATGCCTGTGCTGGTGGATGAAATGGTCGAGATGTTCCGCAGGCTCAAAAAGGCACGCAAAGCCATCCTGCTGAGCAAGCAGAACGTTGAGTCTGCGCTGGCGGCTGGGGACTGTGCTTACCTCATTGACTTGGGGAGGACAGTGCGTACCGACACGGCCGTGCGACTGCTGGCGAGCCCGGAGATACATGAGCCCTACTGGGCCGTGTAGTGGTTGGTGGCTGAGCCGCGGCTTCATGTCTGACCGGCAGCGGATATTCGGAGTGCACAACGTGAAGGGCAGCACCCGGCCAAGAGCCGACCTTCGACCAGTCAACGTGACGGACTCCTGACGACCACAAAGCGGACGTAGAGGAGAAGCCCTGCCGTGTCCTCTGCAATAAGTCTCTTTACTCAATGCAGTGCATTGCCAAGCTACCTCGGCTGTGTGCCCGTCGGCGGGGACGCAGCGCCGCTGACGAAGCGACAACTGAGCTACCTCCTTGTGTGTACTTGCTTATAACAGCGACTTGCCTTGGGAGAGGATCTGGTCGCAGACCTGCTTCGTAACCTTTGCCTTCAGGCCACCGCCACTCAGGTCCAGCTTCTTGCCGTCACTACTGTGCAGGATCCCTTTTTCACCTTCGTTGTAGCCTTTGTCGGAAGTGGGTTTCCCCGACAGCTTACCCATCACTGAGTCTTTGACTGACGCGGCGGTATTGCCATCGAGATAGTTGTTCTTGATACAGAATTGCAGCACGCCCGCGACGTTGCCGGTGCTGCCCGACATCATGGACTTGCCGGACAGCGTGCCACCCAAATCCCCCAGGCCGCCGCCAGATGATCCGGCCGATTGCCCCTGCTTAAGTAGG
>Ga0366774_1073_pt1 | contig 16460 bp, 13 predicted proteins | sample BONcelHN113001D9_FD_207068 | JGI IMG/M metagenome (GOLD analysis project Ga0366774, IMG submission 207068) | Enriched cells from coal bed in the Powder River Basin, Montana, United States - BONCAT cells N11 rep2 HSBNCT.N11.300.1.D9 ...
GATGCGGTTACCGTCGGCCTGACGGACATTGCTTGCTACCCTGATAAACTTGTTATCCTTAAACTGAAATATGGTTGCCGGGATCTTCTGTTTAGCAATTAAAATATCAACCAGTGTATTATCGCCGGTAATCTTCTGACTGCCGATATACCAGGCAGGCAGCCTGTAACTACCTATCTCTACCATATCAGAGTAATTAAAATGGCTTTCACCTAGCGAAACCAGCTTTTCATCAAACGCTGCGGCGGCACTTTCCATCCAGCGGGTTAATACTTTTTGCTGGGTATCAACCATATTATAGATACCTTTATTAATATTATTAATATTTTCTTCATTCTGTTTCGCAATTTTTTCTGAAATTAGGTAATAGCTGAAACCGCCCATAATAAGCAACGGGATAATCGATATCAAAATAAACCAAATGAATAATCTCATTCGAGTATTCACTGCATTGGCCCCTCCCTTTATTAGCCCATCTCCCATTCATGATTCAGGCATCTATGTTGTATTTCTTCAATTTGTTGTACAAACTGCTCCGTGAAATACCGAGTGAATTACACACCTTGATCTTGTTGCCGCCAAAGATTTCGATCGCCTTAATAATTGCTTCTTTTTCTGCCTCACCGGTATAGTTGCGCAAAATCGAGGCTTCGTCATCAAAGCGGTGCGAAAACAGTTCTGGCAGCATGGAAGTCGGCAGCAAATCTTTGGTTATAGTACCGTGAGACATGCTGATGACCAATTCTACGATGTTAGCCAGTTCCCGTACATTTCCCGGCCAGTCGTACTCAATCAGCGCGGCTAAAAAGTCGCGGTCTGTATCAGGTTTTTCTATATCCAGTTCCTCTGCCTGCTTTGCCAGAAAAAAGTCCAACAGCAGTGGAATATCCTCGCGATGCTCTCTAAGCGGCGGCATCTGAATAGGAATGACATGCAACCGGTAGTACAGATCTTCTCTGAACTTTTTTTCCCGGACCAGTTCATGAAGATTACGATGGGTGGCGGCAATGATCCTTACATCAATAGAAATTGGAGCACGTCCCCCCACCTTTTCGATCTCTTTCTCCTGGAGTACCCGCAGGATTTTCGATTGCAGGGATAATGGCATGTCGCCGATTTCATCAAGAAATATTGTGCCACCGTCAGCTGCTTCGAATTTGCCAACCTGCCCGCCCTTAACCGCGCCGGTAAAAGCTCCCGTCTCGTAACCGAACAGTTCTGACTCCAATAAATTGTCAGGGATAGCCGCACAGTTAACGCGGATAAAGGCGTTGTGACGGCGGTTGCTCAGTCGGTGAATGGCATGTGCTACAAGCTCTTTCCCAGTCCCCGTTTCCCCTAAGACCATAACAGTGGATTTGGTCTTAGCGGCTGCGATAATTTGTTCTTTCATCAGCAATATAGCATTACTCTGGCCTACTATATCATTGATTGTATATTTGGCGCTAAGCTGTGGCACCCGGCGCAGACCGGACAACCGGCCAGTGTCTAAGCTCGATAATGCTTCAGGAAGGTACTGAAAGGCGCTCCTGATACTGATTACACCAACTACTGTTCTCGTGCGGTTAACAACGGGGATAACATCTAGGTCACTAGGCCGGATATCGATTACAGGATCATCTTCTTTTAGTGGTTCCGCATCTCGCATAATCTTCTCAACCGGCATGTGAAGGTCCTTGATCTGGAGCAGTGTCCCAGCTGTTAGAACACCCAGGTAGGTGTGCTTTTCATCTGCTACGATTGCGTATGATGCCTGATTATTAATCATCTTCCGAGCGGCTTCTTCAACTGTTTCATATGAGTAGCAAAGCGTAAAACTGCAATCCATTATTTGTCGGATATTCAGGTGTACCCACCTCCCCTTAAAACAGCTGACACTATTTAGATGCAAATATAGTGCCAATGCATATCTGTACCATAAAACTGTCTGCCCAAGCCAATATCTGCTTATATTTACCCTGTTCCTTTGTGTATTAGGTATGGAAAGGGGTTATTCCTGTCTTCATTATATTCTAACTATTTGGACATTTTCCAAAAAACTGCACACTCCCATACGGCAGATTCCTGTATTGTCAGGTTTGAGACATTGGCATAAAAATTGCTTCCTGATACTACTGCCTGGGTAATAATTTGAAAAGGGGTGTTTATATGTCCGAAACTTCCACTAACCGTTGGCTGATCCTGCTATCCGGTGTTCTGATTAATTTATGTATAGGATCAGCGTATGCCTGGAGCGTATTCCAAAAGCCGCTCATAACCATGTTCAACTGGTCTACATCCGAAGCTTCACTCGCATTTACTCTTTCCCTTAGCATTGTGCCGCTGGCCATGATCGTCGCCGGCAGAATTCAAGACCAAAAAGGCCCTAAGATGGTCATCTTCGCGGGCGGAATTATTTTTAGCTTAGGGATTATCGGAGCCGGCTTTACTTCTGATCTTAGTTTTCTATACATGACCTATGGGATTCTAGGCGGAGTAGGAATCGGTACCATCTATGCATGCACAGTCGCTAACACGGTTAAGTTCTTCCCTGACAAACGGGGGCTCGCCTCCGGGCTCGTTGTCGCCGGCTTTGGTTCCGGTGCTGTCGTTCTTGCCCCTCTGTCTTCGTCTCTAATTCAGTCCTATGGCGTTCTGTCCGCCTTTAAAATTCTCGGCATCGCCTATCTACTGGTCATTTCGGCCTGCTCGCTGCTAGTAAAGACTGCACCGCCTGGCTACAGACCGGCTGGCTGGATACCTCCCGCACCTTCGTCCACTACAATAACCGGCACAGATAAAAACTGGCGTGAAATGCTGACAGATCCAATGTTTTATGTCCTGTGGGGGATGTACACCATCGGTACTATCTCCGGTCTGATGGTTATCGGTCATGCATCACCTATCGGACAGGAGGTCGTTAAGCTCAATCCTCAAACTGCGGCTATGGCGGTTGGTTTCCTGGCGCTGGCTAACACAGCAGGCCGAATCTTCTGGGGCTGGGCCTCTGACAAGATTGGGCGCTACAATTCGGTCATGATTATGTTCATCCTTGCAGGCCTCATGATGTTCGCCATGACCCAAGTATCCACATTTCTGCCTTTTGTGGCTGTTCTTATGGCTATTGGTCTTTGCTTCGGCGGTTTCATGGGTATATTTCCATCGATTACAGCGGATATGTTCGGCCCCAAAAATCTTGGCATGAACTACGGCATCATCTTTACTGCCTATGGGGCAGCAGCTTTCATCGGCCCTCGTCTCGCCGCCCGTTTCAAAGAAATGAATAACGGCGACTATACCCAAGCGTTTCTCATCGCCGCAGGCCTAAGCATTATTGGGATACTCTTAACTTTTATAGCCCAGTATAAAAAGAAAAAGGCCGACGCTTCCTTAGCCGGCTAAAATAAATTGCAAGAAAGGAGAATGGTTATGAATAAGGTAGTTGAACTTGATCAGGCAATTGAAAAGGTCCATGACGGTATGACCATCATGATAGGAGGGTTTCTCGGTGTAGGCGCTCCTCTCAAATGTATCGAGAAGATCGTCGAAAAAGGTGTCAAGAATTTAACCTTAATCTCTGTAGTTAATGCTCATCCATTCGCAAAAGGCAAATTTGATTTAGCCCCATTGTTTGTTAATGGCCAGGTTAAGAAATTTATTACCAGCCATAATGGCACTTGTCCTGAAGCAGTTGAACTGGCGCGACGCGGAGAAGTTGAAATTGAATTCTTTCCGATGGGTACGTGGATAGAAAAAGTTCGCGCAGGCGGTGCAGGATTAGGCGGCATCTTAACTCCAACCGGTATTGATACGATGGTGGAGGAGGGGAAACAGAAGCTCCACATTAACGGACGGGATTATTTATTGGAACTTCCGCTGCGGGCTGAAATAGCCTTCATTAAAGGCTACCGGGCAGACCGAATGGGTAATGTGGAATACCGCCGCGTTGCCATGAACTCAAATACCACCGTGGCTACTGCTGCTGACTATGTGGTCGCCGAAGTCAATGAAATCGTAGCTGTTGGCGAGATAGAGCCGGAAAGAGTCGGAACGCCAAGCGTATTTGTTAAAGCCGTTGTACAGGGTTACAGCTTCCCAGAACATCAGGAAAAATTTAAAGAGCTCTGGATAAGCGGTGGTATTTTAAAAGCGTAGCTTAATAGGGAAGAAGGAGGTATTTTTATATGGATTTCAGAGAAATGATTGCCCGCCGGGCGGCCTTGGAGTTAAAAGACGGCGAGGTAGTAAATTTGGGCTTTGGCATGCCGATGGCAGTTGCCAACTTTATTCCCGAAGATATTGAAGTTATACTCCAATCCGAGAATGGGTGCCTGGTCTTTGGGCCAACACCTAAATTAGGTGAGCAGGATGCGGACACCGCAAACTCAGGCAGCATGCCGATAACACTGAAGCAAGGCGCTTCCTTATTTGATATTTTTACGTCATTTGGCATAATACGGGGAGGACATGTGGATACCGCCATATTAGGCGCATTAGAGGTTGATCAAAATGGCAGTATCGCCAACTGGTCAATGCCGGGAAGATCACCAGGCATGGGAGGGGCAATGGATCTGGTCGCAGGTGCCCGTAAAATAGTTGCCATACTCCAGCATAACGATAAACAAGGGGAATCCAAGATACTCAAGGAATGTACACTACCTTTAACCGGAAAGGCAGCTGTAGATGTGATTATTACCGACAAAGCGGTTTTCCACGTAACGTCCGGCGGCCTTGTCCTAAAGGAAATTATCTCCGGATTGACAGCAGACGATATCCGGGCGATCACCAAAGCAGATTTTACGGTAGCATCTGATCTCTGCGAATACCAGGGATAACAATATCCAAGAGGTTCTCTATGTCAAATAACCCTCGGTTTGGCGCGAGCCAAGACCGAGGGTTATTTGCTGACGAATAGGATAAATCACCAAAAATACTGTGCCAGCTTAAGTAAATGACCTACCCGTAAAGTTACTGCATTTTCCGGGCAAAGTTCCTGGCAACAGTAACAACGAATACATTTGTCATAGTTGATATGAACCGTACCTCCAGAAACGGTCATAGCTTGAGGTGGGCAATGTGCCGCGCACCGTCCGCAGCCTATACAGCCTGTAGAGATCTTAGGACTAGCGGTTAAATGGTTGCGCCCAAGTTCAGCTATCCATTTAGGTACCCGGTCTTCCAGCGACTTCAGGCTGCGAGGCTCAACAAAGTTCAAGCGCAAATCCTTAGCGCTCCCAACTACATCAATCCCCGCCAGTGGCGGTGTAAGCCCCTGTTTAAGGGCTAAATCTGTAAGCGGTACGTCTTCAGGATTAAACCCCATGACTTCAGCCATGACAATATCAACGGCAAAACAGTTCTCTCCAGCCAACAGTATTCCCGCCTGTATTGGGCTTCCATTACGCGGTCCGTTTCCTTCCATGCCCATTACACCATCTACGATAGACAGCACCGGTTTAACGCAGTTAGCTAAGTCTATCAGCATTGCAGCAAATTCGTGCCGTGCCTGCATCCGCAAATGAAATTGAGCTTTTTGCATACCCACAATGAATCCAAACAAGTTCTTTGTAGCTCCTGTAGCCCCCATAAAAGTATGAGTCTTCATTTTCGCAAGTGAAATGACTTTATCAACCTCGCTCAAGCGCCGGGCAACTACGAACCTTTTCACCGTCACGCCATCAGGAAAAGTAAGCTCTACTGTGTCATCAAAGGGAACCAATTCAACATTTTCTTCATTGCAAACAGCTAGAATACCACACTTTTCCGCTGCCTTCAAGGTGCCCGTCATCCCGGGAGAATCCCCCACTACCGGAATTGCCCCGACCTTTTTTACCTCACGGATAACAGCTCTGACTACCTCCGGATGGGTAGTTACACAAAGACCTTTTTCCACCGCTTCCAGCATGTTTGGCTTCACTAATACTCTATCACCAGGCTGTATAAACTGAGATATGCCGCCTAAATGGGCGAGCATTTCTGTTATGGCTCCCTGGACTATATGTGGATCGTAGGAATCAGCTTTGACGGCTGCTACTTTTGTCATGGCTATAGCTCTCCTTTCTTAAATCATATCGGACCTTTAAGGCGTTCTATATATGATGTAATATGTCATTTATGATTATTTTAGTTACTGGAATCTAAGCTTCTAGGATTTCCAAAACACGCCAGGACGTTAATTTTATCTGTCTACTGAACGGGGCCGCCAAGTCAAGTACACCCAATTTTTTCGATCAACCTTTTTTAAATCTTCTGAATGAGTCTCTTATCAAAGCATACTTTATTAATCTTCCTATAAATTTTTTAGTTTCACTTTGCTCCCACGAAATTTCTTTAGTGTCATCAAAGCTTCCTAAAATAACTCTGCTAGAGGAAGCATCTAATAAATCGGGGGAATGAATTTTTATAAATTCTATAAGTTCGCTTTTTTTCGCAGCCCCACTTGCTCCAATTGTTATCTTACCATCATGCCATATTGTAACTTGGTTTCCATTAACTAAAATATAGTTATCTAGGTTCAGTTGAAGGGCATTATGTCTTTTATCATAATCATCAATAGCAACAATTAAAGAAGTATGCCCTCTTCTATTACCAAATTTAGGGTGGTTTTCACACTTTAAACTTCCAAATATAGCAAAGCTGAGGATTTGATTATTTCCCTCATTATCTTTGATAATAAAAAATCTATAGTGGCCTGTCCATGACCCACCAGCAGCATTACCAAAAGTAGTATGCCTAATACCTCCATCCTCAATGATATTTATTCCATATATCACCTGAGGATCTAACTTATTCGAGTCATCCTGTATAAGTCCACCTAAATTAATCAAAAAATGATATAGTGAACAATGTGTGCCTTCACCTATCCATCCATAATCCAAAAAATGTTGAACTAGCTCATCAGAACTTAGAAAAAAGAAGTCGGGCCTAGTCCAAGAAAGCTTTGGACTATTATCAAAAATTAATTTTTGCTTATACACTAAATCAGCATATGAAGGAATTACAGCTAATTCACGATACGCCTCCTCATCATAATCCCATGACCAAAACTCCACTGATATACCATTCGTAATCATGAGCGTATCTGCATTAAGCACAGTATTATATCGAGCTACTTGTTCAAATACATCATCAGTTAGTACAACGTGGGGTGCTTTGCATTCTATTACTAAGACGGGTCTTAAACTATCTTCTACATCTTTCCCATAAACAATTATATCTGCCCGACCTTGAGCTCTTCCCTTAAAATGAGACATCGGTACTTCAACATCAATTTTATCAAAGGGTACCCCCATTTGATCTTTTAAATAATATAAAACTTTCTGACGTATCGTCTCTTCTGGGGTTTCTATAGTTAATCTTTGTCGCAATGGATCAAGATAACACGATCTACCATTTCTAATGTATTTATCAACCAAATGGTATTGGTCTAAACGTAAGTCTATCCCCACTGTAAACACCTACTTCTTATTTATAATAATAGACATTAGTCATTTTATGACTAATGTCTATTTTATGACCCAAAAGTCTAACTATGAAATATAAAGACGGGGGGACGGTGGTTGTGTCTTGCGGCACGCTCCCGTCAGAGAAACTTGAAGGTTTCTGGGGATTTTCCTCAGAGGTCTTTTTATTTTTAATAAGCTATTGGCGTATATGCTCATAGTTGTTTGTGTTTGCTATAAAAAACCGAAGATTCATGGAGGGAATTATTCACTCCTTATTTAAAATACTGCCAACATATAAATCATTGTAACCTCGTAATAATTCGGCTGAAATCGAAGTATGAATGTTATATATGGAGGCTAACAATCTACTATGAGTTGAGCGTAATCGCCGAAAATAAGTTTTTCCCCCTGCTGGTCCATAAAAAGGACCTAAAGCCTTAGTTAGCTTTAGGTCCCGCTCACTATTTGTATACTTGAAATTTAATAATGATGTGAATATAAATATCACCAAACGACAAAACAAAACGGATGCGCCACAGGAAATTGCGTGTTTCACAGTATGCTCCATATCTTCCTTACTTTGTACCGCAAAGTCGATGTGTAGCATCTGCTGCTGCAGCTTATCGTCATGGCTAACATACCGGAAAACACAAATGGAAAGGTGATGCTCGCCAAAAGAAATAAACACCATAATGCCAGCAATAATGGCAAAGGTTATGCCAAGGATAAAATCAGTCAAGAAAGGCCAATACAGGGTCGTACTGGCAACTCTTATCCCTTGGAATATTGCAGTATTTGTGCCTACTACCACAATGGATGTAAGTCCGATTGAATTTATCCCATATACTTTTATTTATCTGCTTCCGCTAAGTTGCATCCTGACTTTTAAAACTTCAGGACTGAGCCGAAAAACCAGCTAGGCTTATCACTATTTATAAACAATAATTAAGGTTGCCAGCTTTGCTTTGCAGGCAGTCTCAGCGTGGTAGACACCGTCCGCCACGTTATATTTTTATGCTTTAACCAAGGCTTCCATAAACGTTTTTCCAAACTGAACACACTCTCCGGCAGTCTTTTCATCGGGATTCCATAACCCCTTAAGCCCATCGCTTACCAGAGTGAAGCCGCTGTCTTTCAGAAGCTCATTAAGTACTTTAACTGATTCCCCGCTCCATCCGTAAGCACCAAATGCAGCTGCTTTCTTATTTTTAAAGCCCAATCCTTTTACCTCTTCCATCAGACCGGCCACTGAGGATAAAATCCCTTTATTTACCGTAGGCGAGCCAACCAAAATGGCTTTTGATTTGAAGATTTCCGTAATAATATCATTCTTGTCACGCCGGGCCGTATTGTAAAGCTTAATATTTACACTGGCATCAGCCTGTTTGAGACCTTCAGTAATTGCCTCTGCCATCTTCCGGGTCCCGTCCCACATGGTATCATAAAAAACCGTAATTTGGTTTTCCTGATAATCGGCTGCCCACTCTAAATACCGGTTTACAATCTGCAATGGATTATCCCGCCAGATTACACCATGACTTGGACATATCATCTTCACCGGCAGGTTCAATCCGACAATCTCCTTGATTTTACGCTCAACCATCCGGCTGAATGGGGTGAGGATATTAGCATAGTACTTCATACATTCCTGATAAAGCTCAGCCTGATCGACCAGATCGTTAAACATATACTCAGAAGCGTAATGCTGACCAAATCCGTCATTGCTGAATAATATGTTGTCGCCAGTTAAATAGCACATCATGGTATCCGGCCAATGCAGCATCGGCGCCTCTACAAAGATTAATTCCCTGGAGCCGGTATTCAGCTTATCGCCGGTTTTTACCACCTTAAAATTCCAGTCCTGATGATACTGGCCTTTTAGTGATTTTACTCCATTGGCAGTACAGTAAATCGGCGTATCGGGAATGTACTTCATAAGTTCGGTCAACGCACCGCTGTGATCCACTTCACCGTGATTGATTACGATATAATCGATGCTTTCCAATGGTATTTCTTTCCGTAGGTTGTCCACAAATTCTCTGGCAAACGGCAGCCATACGGTATCAATTAAAACATTTTTCTCATCGCGGATAAGATAGGAGTTATATGTCGAGCCCTTGTGTGTGGAATACTCTTCCCCGTGGAATTTCTTTAATTCCCAGTCAATCTTTCCTAACCACGTCACATTATCTGTCACCTTAAAACTCATTTTAACAGCCTCCTTTAATATAAGCTGAATTGCCGCAGATACGGTATGCTGAGCACCTGCTCAGCAGCCTCCCGGATACCTAGATAACAGCCATACTATCAGGCTTTGCATCCGCTTCTATCGGCAAATTTATCTATCTATTATTATAACAGATAGGAGCGGTTATTTTTTGACTTAAATCACAAAGTACAGCCTAACCGACTAATGTTTCGCGTGTTGTTTTATCAAAGCAGTCTTTATTTTTCCATCAAAGGAAATTTCCATACGCATTAAACGACTAACGCAATTTAACCCGATTTTTCAATCCCAGCCAATAAGCTAATAAAATGCATCCCTTCTAAGGGAAATATCGATAATCAAGCGAGGCAACATTGTGGGGGACATGGGGAGTCAGAATCTTTAAGATAATTTAATAGCAAATCGTAATACGGCACAGTATCCTCATGAGTTCCCTGATATCGGACAGTGTAGTCGGAGATCTCCTCCGGTAAATAATAAGAACCAACAACCACCTATATAATGGTTATCGGCTCTTACTGCTTCATTCCACTAAATAATAATTAATATTAGAAATTGCAACTAATTATCTGCTTATACCAAGTTACTTTAATATACATGCCACCACTGTCATGACAAAATGAAACAAAAATCGAACCCTTTGAATTTACTGCTTCGCAGGCATTTTCTTGTTCTAATACATGCCATTAAATCGTTCTATAATATGCTTTACTATATCTTTAAAAGCCAGTATTTATCCGGCTTTACACGCTCTTAAATTCGCTTCTAAGTAAGCGTCAAACAACAAGGTGGCTAGAAAAAAACAAAACTGGCACTCTCACTGAATCAAACTACTAAGGACAAATGGGGACGTTCCTTTTCCGTCATCTTGTCATCAACTTTTTACCTATTAAGCTTATATATTCTCATAAAAGCTCAAACCCCTGCCATATTCATACAGAATTCAGCAGGAGCTTCTATTTTAGATATCTGTTTTAATGGCTTCTTCAAATACTTTACGTACAATATCTTTAGTAGTGCCACCTTCAAAAATTTTACGCTTTTCTACATAATAAGTTGGAACATAATAATAATCGTATTGCTTTGCAATTGCAGGAGCCTTCTCTTCGTCAATGATTTCCACTTTAATATCTTTATATTTCGGATTCTCTTGCTTTACTTCATCAATCCAATCAATTGCTCTTTTACAATGTGGGCACCAATCTGTTATAAGTACAATAACACTTTTCATAAGTCTACCACCTTTCTTCTAATTGCATTATTACCTTCTAACTGTAAAATAACTCTTGCCAAATCCTTTAAAAAAACACACGGACGGTTCGCAGTGCTTCAAAATTCGGGTTACTTTTGTCATATGAGACACCCTCTAAATATTTTATTTATTATCTATTCTGTAAGGAATGCTTTTCTCTCTGGAGATAACTCTCCAGAAAAACCAAATGATAAGAAATAGAACAATTATTCCTGAATATACTAGATGCACTCTTTCACCTTCCACAATAGCCCTAGAAGATATTCCTCATTGATAATTTCTTACACGTATCTTTAGCGTTGCCATCTAATGCTATACACACTAACCACTGCATCCCTTCCCAATTCTCTAGTTATTGTTAAATTGCTTGCAAAATGTAAAATTATTCCATATTTATACAAAAGATAGCGAAAATCCTGAGTAGGACTAAACTGTTTTAACAAGCAAAACAGTCAATGCCATTGGAGAATCAGAAAAGGCATACGGAAAACTACAGCGGATAAGAGCTTCCTGCCTATTTAATTTCCTTTATAATATTATAAAAGATGCCTCAGAGTTCACCACAAACTCCGAGGCATCTTTCATTTATTCGGCATTCCTATGAACTGCTCCGTAAGCTTTAGCTTCTGCTATCGCTTGTCACCATGCTTAATCGCACCTCTGACCATGGAGCCAACATCACCAACGTCCGCTTCTACGAAGAGAATAATCAGAGAGTCGAAATGCGCTCTAAGCTTGCCTGAGAAACTAGCCGTTTCCTCAAATTCAACCACCGAATCTACAGACTCTACTGGCCTTCATTTGATTAGGCAGACTGTATTTAACTCTTTCTGTTGTCATCATCGTTATTGTTATTTGAGTGCTTCAGTGCAGGCAGGGCTATGAGCCTTTCAAGTGATGCCTTTGGGGTAAGATTTCCCTGCTCTATTTCAATATTTAAGAGGACGACTAAAATCCCCCGCGCAATCAAGCTAATAAGCATTAAGAATACAAAGTCAATATATGGACCGAAAGGATTTAGATATATAAAAACATTCAATCCGTTCAGGATTATATAGTAAAATATAAAGGCAATCAAACCAGCCCAAACAACAGTTCCTATAAAGAACATCTTCCAGGAATTTGCATACTGGTAAACCAGCATAGCATACAGGGGTATTATGGTCAAGTCACTCATAAAAAAATTCTGTTGTAAAGGAACCATCCTAAAGAACGTCGACCAAAGTCCGATAAGTTCACCAATTGAATCATATAAGGAAAATGTTACTGCAACTAAAGAGCCAAAAAGTAATACCTCTACTAACCTTTTTTTGTCGGCTAAATAGAAAAATAAAATGTATGTAAAAATAACAAAGAGAAATAAACCAATCCACACCGGAGAAAGAAACTGTTCCGACAACCATTTGTCCATAACTATTTTATCTAAATACTCCGATGTTTGCATAAGATGTTCATTAGTAATCACAGACTTACATCTCCTTGGTAAATGCTGAATTTATTTTGTCCATTATGTATTTCTGTATTCGGTACTGCCAAGATTGTTTCGCAAATTAGTTTGCAACCTCTAACCTTACCCCGTAATCCTACCTATCATACAAAAATTCCAACGTAAATTCGCATCATTCCTAAAAGCTATATGCAAAGATAGAACCACTGGCACCAAAAACCAGTGGTTCTATCTTTACATTAAAAGGTATTAGAATGTTACCATAAGTTTACTTTCATGAGCGTGGCACCAAAGTCATGTTACTGAGTATTCTTCTATAGTCCAATCAATGATATTTAAGTATTTGAACAGGTATTTAGAGAACTATTCGCGGATGGGTAGTTACACAGAGACCTTGTTCCACCGCTTCCAGCATGTTCGCTTCACTAATACTCTAGGTACCGTCAAGATAGTTTCGCAAATTGGTTTGCAGTTCACAATAAGTAAAATCAGTCAGCACTAAAATCCGACTTGTTTCATATTCATATGCTTTTTACTGTCCCACTAGGTTCCAGCAACGTGACGGAGGCGGGCTCCGACTAACATGAGGGCAGCAAATTATATGAATCCAAAAGATTGTTCACACTCTCAAATTTTACTTGGATTCGCAACAATTACTCCAAATAAATTTAAATCAATTTTAGAAGAATTATATCTTCTTCGGAATATAGCACCAAAGTAAAATCTTCTTGGAGTCAGTCTACCAACTGAAGGGCATTGCCGTTAATCCTATAAGCGGTCTTTGTCTACACTCTGAACAGTCCTGCAATTACTTTAAGAATTTGCAGGATTGTTTATTTTACTCACCTGATTCGGCTCAGCTCCGAAAACAGCAGCAACGCGATTCAATTAACCTCGCCTATCCATTGCAGCGCCTTTTTAAAGCGCAAGTGGAGGTTGTCCATGTGGCCGCCGTCGTCCCAGATAAGCGGTATGTCACGATCAAATAATTGTTGCTCCAATATAAGCTGGACCTGCTGCACGCATTGAACGGAATGATGCAAAGGCGGAGGATCACCGGCTCCTTCCATGCGTCCTGAAAGTAAAAGCACGCGGCTGGCGGTGCTGCACGGCGCATGTTTCTGCATGAAGTCAATGAGACTCGGATACCACAGAGAGCCGGATATGCTGACCGCACATCCGAAGCAGGCCTGTTTGTATATCGCATACAATGAGATCAGTCCACCGAGCGACACCCCCAGGATACAGGTATTTACAGGATCGGGTAAGGTTCGGTAAACGTCATCGATATAAGGCTTGAGACCATTGGCCAGAAAATCAAGATATTGCTCCCCCAAACCGCCGAATGCAGGTACACCGTCCGTCAACGCCGACGCAGGCCAGGGCGTATAGTCATCCAAGCGATTCTGGGGAATGACGCCTACTATAATATGTTCGCGGCCATTTTCCGCTATTGTGCCGTTCGCACTGTCAAACATATCTTCCAAAACAGGAAGAAGCCGGTCGCCGTCCTGCACATAGACGACGGGGTAACGCTTATCGCCGTGGAGGTATGACGCAGGCAGGCAGACAAAATAATCCCGATCGCCGAATTTGTTTTTGTGGATTATAATATTCAAACAAAAATCCCTTCCTTTTCTTTCATAAACTTAATGCTGGCATTTCTGACAACAGCTATCTGCTACTGCTGCCGCAGCGCCTCATTGATCCACAGGGATACCAGATGGACCGCACCGCGAAAACCCACAAAAGGCGGTTCATAGGGATTCAAACGCCATATTATATCCGGATTGGCAATTTGGAGCTCCGGGCCGCGCCCTGCCCATGCCAAAACCTCGCCGCCGGCCATGAGCGGCCCCTTTCCCTGACTTTGAACCGCTTGCGTCCACTGTTCCTCTGTAAAATAAGGGATGCCCTCATCAGCCATGACGGGGCTATCACACCAGCATCTGCCTTGGGGAAGGGAAAGCTCACCGCAGGCAAAGGAAAGGATGCCTTTTACCACGTCGGCATGCCCGCCGACGGATAAGCGCCTGTTCTCCGGTTGCTCCCTAACATGCCTGAATACGGGCAGCGCCGGCGAAATCAGCCGCAAAGCTTCGTTCCGCTGCCCCTTCACGTAGCTGCAGTCAGGCGTTATCCCGGTGATTTGCGCCAACTGCTCAATCCATTCGCACGTTCCCTGTATGCCGTAAGGCCGTGCAAACAAATACGGCGTGCCGAACCGCTTTTGCAGTTGCTCCGCTGCCGGCACTCCCTCCCGCCGGAACACCAGGTTGACATGAGCCCCGCCCATCTGCTCTATTTGCTCCACCGACGTATCCGAAGTCATGACGCACAACGGCTTTATCCCGAATGCGCCCTCCATGATACGGATGATCTCTCCTGCGTCCGCCTGAAAGCGGAACAAATCCGCGCAGGAACCGATCAGATTAAAAGTCGGCAACGGCGTCTTGGGAACATTTTGGGGCAGCGTTTTGACAAGCTGCAACAGCGTTTCCTGTATCCCACCGTGCTGGCCGATATCAAAACCGACATTACTAAAGGAAAGCAGGCGCATATCCGGGTAATCCGGCTGCATTTCCCGGCAAAGTGCGGGAATATCCGTGCCAATGATCTCCGGCACAGCGGAGGGCAAGAGAAACAGGACACGCGGTTTGTCTCTTTGGGCAATATCCGCAACAGCGCGGCTCAGTCGCCCGGTGCCGCCAAGGGAAATATCGGTTTCGTCAATATGGGTGGAATAAAGCTTGCAGGCATCCACAACGCCTGCCCGGTTCAAAAATACACGGCCGTAGAGCATATGCCCCATGCAACCGAATTCCAATAAAGCGGCATTGCGGATGGATGCCAGCGTCCACAACGTTCCCATACGGCCGGAGGGAACCGGCTTGAATCTATGCAATCCCATGCTGCGCACCTCCTTCCTTTGACACGGCAGGCTGCTCCAGCTTGTGCAATAGCTTTTTGAGCAGGCTGCATGTCCTTTCATAGCCGGACATGCCGTACAGGTCGGACAGGTATGGCACGGAGGGAACCCGGACTTTTGCTCCGGTCAAATCCCCCAGGCATAGATCAGGAGCAAGGCTTTCCAGCAGCGGCGCGTCCGCACCGCTGTTGACCATATGGCAGACCAAAGGGTCATACCCCAGCGCGTTTAATGCTTCGGCCCACTGTTTATCGTCCGGCCAGAAGTCCTCCAGATGCAACAGCACCGGCTCCATGCCCATCCGGGAGGGATATGCGGACGAGGTGTGCATCGTAACCTCCGGCGAAATGATGTCGCTCTATGCCGCCGCCAATATTGCCCAGGCGGTCAAAAGCCTCGGGAAACGGGGCTATGCGACGCTGCGGGGGCTGATCCTCAACGCCAAGAATTTTGACAACGAGCAGGAATTGGTAGCCAAAGCCGCCGGGGAAATAGGTGCGCCTGTGCTTTACCGCCTGCCCCGCGACCCTCTTATCCAGCAGTCCGAGGCGTTGGGCAAAACGGTGGTGGAGGCGTTTCCCGACAGTCCAATGGCTGCGCATTACCGGCAACTGGCGCGGCTGTGGGCGGAGGACATGGACGGAGGTGACTGTTGTTCATGCCGGATTTAAGCCATTTAAAGCGCCTCTCGGCCGTTAGATCCAATGGGGGCATGAAATTCCTGACACCCTCCGCCTTTCCGGGCAGCCATTGCCCCCTGCATCCGGCATTGGCACTGGCGGGGAATATCAAAGGCTTGTCGTCGTTGGTGGTGGGAACGCCGGAATGCGTCACTTATAGCCGTATTGTCCTGTCAAACGCGGCGGTCACGCCGGAAGAACAACACTGGATGTATGTACTCGACGCCAGCGAGGTGGTGTTTGGCTGCCGCAAGGGGTTGATGGATGCGCTGCAGGCGATGGATCAGGCAGGGGCAAAAGCCGTTCTCCTGCTTGCCACCTGTGTGCCTGAGCTGATTGGCGAGGATATGGAGGGCCTTGTCCGGGAGGCGCAGCCTAAACTGTCGGCGCGCTTAATCCCGGTAATGCTGGGCCATTTCAAGTGCAATAGCTTCCCCTCCGGCTCATGGAAAACGCTGCAGGCGATCGGCACCCTGATGGAGCCAAAAGCGACGCGACAGC
>Ga0366774_1074_pt1 | contig 16447 bp, 18 predicted proteins | sample BONcelHN113001D9_FD_207068 | JGI IMG/M metagenome (GOLD analysis project Ga0366774, IMG submission 207068) | Enriched cells from coal bed in the Powder River Basin, Montana, United States - BONCAT cells N11 rep2 HSBNCT.N11.300.1.D9 ...
ATTGGGGCCGATATGGCCAACCAATATATGGCGGGCGTGATTATTCTGGCAGCCGCGCCCTGCACGGCTATGGTGTTCGTGTGGAGTTATTTGACTGACGGCGACCCGGCCTACACGCTGGTGCAGGTGGCTATTAACGATCTGATTATGCTGGTGCTGTTTGTGCCCATTGTTATGTTTTTGCTGGGCGTTTCCGATATCGTGGTGCCCAAGGACGTGCTGTTCATGTCGGTGCTCTTATATATTGTCATTCCGCTGGCCGCCGGTTATCTGACCCGGCGGGTGCTTATTTTTTCCCACGGTGAGGAGTGGTTCAATACCAAGTTGCTGGCCCCGTTAAAACCGGTGACTATTAGCGCCCTGTTGGCGACGCTGATTATTATCTTTGCCTTTCAGGGGGAAGTCATTACCGGCAACTGGTTCAGTATTGTACTGATCGCCATTCCTATTTTAATTCAGGTGTATTTTAACTCGACGCTGGCCTATAGTCTGGCCAAGTATTTCAAGGTGCCGTACAGCATTGCCGCACCGGGGGCGCTGATCGGCGCGAGTAACTTTTTTGAGTTGGCGGTAGCAGTGGCGATTTCCCTGTTCGGGCTGCAGTCCGGGGCGACACTGGCCACCGTGGTGGGCGTCCTGGTGGAGGTGCCGGTCATGCTGTCGGTATGCAGCTTCTGCAACCGGACCAAGCACTGGTTTTTTTTCGACTCTCATTGATTGGGTGATCAGCTCAGAAGTAGAAGAAGAGAGCCTGTTCCGTGCCGAGTTTCTTGACAAGGGAAGAAGTCGAATAGTAGAATAAAATTGTACCGACTGGTAGGTACAAGGAGGATGAAGTCATGTCAAATAAACGTCAGCAAATTATCGAAGTAGCAGCTGCGCTAATGCATTCGAAAGGCTATGAGAATACCAAAATAAGCGATATATTGGATGCCGCCCAGCTCGGTAAGGGACAATTCTACCACTATTTTTCATCCAAGCATGAATTGGGTTTAGCAATTCTCGATCATTTCTTTGCCAACTGGAACCGACGCTTGATGGAGAATGTCCTTAGCTCGCAACAAGATCCCAAGATTAAATTCGACGCCATGTTTGAATCAATTATTGAGCTGCATCGGAACAATCAGGCTAAATGCGGGTGTGTGTTTGGCAATCTCGCAATTGAAATGAGTGAGCACGATGAGATATTCCGAAAAAAATTGGAAGCGGTATTTGATATCTGGACGGAAAAATTAAAACAGGTTTTTGACAATATGATTTCGCCGGTACAGGTAGAGTCCAGCGAGACGGGCAAGCTGGCGCAGGGAATTGTTGCTATGATTGAAGGCGGGATCTTATTAATGAAAAATAAGCAGGATATCAGTACTTTGGTCAATGTAGCGGAGCAGGCGAAGATCTTAGTTGATTGTTTTGTACAGCGACATACATTGCTGGGTGTAAGGTAAAGCCGGTTGTTAAGTAGTGAAGCACTATTATGTTCATACAATACCAACTGGTTGGTATAATTCGACGTTTGTTTGTTGCAAACAACAGCAGTGATACCGATAGAACTGGAGGTGGGGCGATGATAAAAATGATAGTACATTGGATTCAAGGGTTTTTGATTCTGACGGGATTGTATTTAGCGGGAGAATTAATAAGGTCGTGGCTGGGGCTATTGTTGCCAGGAAGTCTAATCGGTATGTTATTGCTAAGTCTTCTGCTTTTTAGCGGGATATTGAAAGTAGAACAGATCGAGAGAACAGCTAATGATTTGTTAGGGCATCTGATTCTGCTGTTTGTGCCAGCGGCAGTTGGAATTATGGTTTATATCAACAATTTTTCCGACAATGCATTAGAAATTATCTTAACTATATTGCTTAGTACAGCACTAGTCTTAGTAGTAACCGCCAAAACTGTAGATAGAGTCATCCATTGGTTGGGCCGGACTGATACGGTTAGGAGGCAGTCGGAATGAAGGACATTTTGCAGTGGGAACTGTTTACTCCGCTATTTGGTTTTTTTCTAAGCCCGCTGATTTATCTGATTGCCAGGAGAATATATCAGAAAACTGGCTGGATGTTAGCTCACCCCTTGCTTGTATCGAGCGCTGTCATTATTGGACTGCTGCAGGCGGCTGACCTGAGTTATGAGTTTTACTACAAGGGGGCGCGGCTGTGGAACTGGTTGGTAGGGCCCGCTACCGTAGCTTTGGCTGTGCCAGTGTACCGGCAGCGGTACAGCTTAATTTCCAATTGGCAGGCTGTTTTGTGCGGCGTAATCAGCGGTTCGATTGCCGGAGTAGTTGGAGTATGGATGCTGGGCTGGCTGTTTGGTCTAGCCGATCCGTTAACGCTGTCTTTGATACCTAAGTCAGTTACTATTCCCATTGCTGTAGGCATTTCGACAATCATCGGTGGTATTCCATCACTCACTGTTTGTGCTACTATCGTTACTGGTATTTTTGGTGCAGCAATCGGGCCGGCGTTACTTAAGCTGTTTCAGGTGAAACATGATGTGGCGAAAGGTATAGCTCTGGGGACAGCTTCCCATGGCGCGGGTGTTCAGCAGGCATTGCAGGCAAACCAGACACAGGGAGCTATGGCAGGGCTGTCTGTCGGGATAGTGGGGGTTATTTCAGCAGTGATAATACCAGCATTGGTTTGGCTGTTATTTTGAGCACTGAGCCAGAGAGGATAATGTTATGAACCATAAGCGCTATTTATGTCTGCATGATATTCCGCTTTTCTCAGGATTAAGTATGGAATCTTTCCGGCAAATTTGCTCCGTAACGGATAAACAGCAACTTACTAAAGGGAAATTGCTGTTTCGACAGGGAGAAGTGTCAAATCGAATTTATGTGATCAAAGAAGGTTGTTTTAAATTATTACGGATGACTCCGGACGGTGATGAGACAATTCTGCAACTGGTAGGGCCAGGTGAATTGATTGGTGAAATGGCATTATTACGTCCTGATAAGGTTCAATTGGCCACAGCGATTTCAATAGAAGATTCTAAGGTTTGTAGTATTGATTACGATACATTTGAAAGAATTATTAAAAATCAGCCTGATTTAGCCTGGAAAATGATTAGAAATCTTGGTGACCGTCTCTATAATCTTTGGGAACAAGTGGCTGATGCCAATAGTCAATCAACACAAGAAAAAGTACTCAGTTTGATGCTGCGAATGGCTCGTGAGCATGGTGAGGCTTGTACTGAAGGCACTCGAATTACGATACCCCTTACCCAGCAGGAAATTGCCTCCCTGGTTGGCGCATCACGAGTAATGGTTGTGCAATCGATTAAAGAACTAACAATGCGAAACTACCTGTACCGGGAAAAACGGCATTATATTGTAAAAGGAAGATGCTTTTAATAACGGATTGTAAAATACTTAACAGCTTATCCTTATTATAACGAGTATGATAATGTCAGTGCTGAAATCATTTTAATAAGGAGTGTTAATATGAGTAATCAGTGGGAAGGTACTAAGAGTATTGCAGCCATTACTGCCGAAATGAAGGAGGTAATTGCTGCATCTCCGTTTATTGCCCTAACATCAGTATCAGAGGCTGGTCAGCCTCATTTGATTGTAGTGGGAAAAGTAAAGGAGATCAAAGATGACAGTCACTTGGTTTTTGGTGTGTATAAGATGGATATAACGCGGAAGAATTTGTCTCAAACAGATTTCTTGCAAGCCGTTGCCGTTTCTGGAAAAGTAGGTTATCGCTTTACCGGGAAAGCAGTCGTCCAAGAGGATGAGCTTATTTTTTTAGTTCAGCAAGTTGACACTTTATTGTAACCAATTCCGGAAAATCCAGACAGGAGGGGTTTATATGATTGGCAAATTGCTGGCAGACGGCAATGGTAAACTGCGTGAATTAGGTATTGATTTTTTGAATAAAGCTGCTGAAACAAGGAACGTGCTGAAAATTACCCGTGGCTACATAGACTCTCTCTCGATTGAAACACGAGTAATTGATGCGGTGCCGGCATCCACGGAATTTAAGCTTTTTGGTCATACTTTCACCACGCCGGTAATGCCAGCGGCGCTGTCGGGAATGGGAGGAATTTGCCCTAATCCTATGGTGGAAATGGCCAGGGGAGCAAAAGCGGCCGGCGCAGCAATGTGGGTAGGCATCGGGGATGGGCAGGAACTTCAAGCCATCATCGAAACGGGAGTCAAGACAATAAAAATTGTCAAACCCTATAAAGACAGCGACTTGATATTTTCCAAGTTAGCCGAAGCCGAGAAACTTGGGGCCTTTGCAGTTGGCATGGATATTATTTTTGTCTTCGGCGGCAAGAGCGATGACAGTTTAATCCGTCCTGACTTGATGGGGCCTAAAACACTGGCTGAAATCCAAAGTTATGTGAAGGCGACTAAACTGCCTTTTATCCTTAAGGGGATACTCAGCGAGCAGGATGCGCAAAAGGCACTGGAGGCCGGAGCTGCGGCCATTGTAGTATCTCATCACGGAGGATCTGTTTTAGACTATGCCGTACCGCCGCTTAAAATACTGCCGAGAATTGCCAAGGTGATTGACGGGAAAATACCGGTTTTGGTGGATAGCGGAATAGTCCGGGGGACAGATGTTTTTAAAGCTTTGGCCCTAGGAGCTGACGGCGTGCTGATCGGTAGGACAGCAATAGCAGGACTGGCTGCCGGAGGAGATGAAGGTGTCCGAAAAGTGCTTGAAGGAACGAATGAGGAATTGCGGCGGGTCATGAGTCTGACAGGCTGCTCTGCAGTGGAAAGTATAAGTCCGGAATTGATCTGGCATTAATAGTTCATAACATGGTAAAACGCGAAAGAAGGTTAGAATATGCCGTATGTTAATATCAAAATTACGCGGGAAGGTGTGACTAAAGAGCAAAAGGAACAACTGATAAAAGGAGTGACCCATCTGCTTAAAGATGTTTTAGGCAAGCCTCCAAACACCACAGTTGTAGTAATTGACGAAGTGGATATAGATAACTGGGGAATGGGCGGAGATACAATCACCGTTTACCGGCAAAAGAATACTCTGTAACAATAAGGGCTATGCTGAAACTTGTGTTTCCGCATAGCCCTTATTTGTTGTTTAAGCAATCGTTGTAGCTGTATTTTTATTGCGTCTTTCATTAATTTTTCAGAATCGGTTGCTATACTTATTTAGCCTGATGTATTCCCGGTCAGAAAACGCAATAAAAGGAGAATACGCTATGAAATTAATATCAATTGTTGTACCTGTCTTTAATGAACAGGAGAATATAAATGTATTTTATCAAGAAGTGTGTAAACACATGGAGTCTCTTAACTATTCATTTGAACTGGTTTTCGTTGATGATGGTTCGACTGACGGGACGCCTCTCATAATGGACAAGCTGTCCCAGCAGGATAGCAGGGTACGTTCTATTTTATTAGCCCGTAACTTTGGACATCAAATCGCATTAACCTGCGGTCTTGATCATGCTCGCGGCGAGGCAGTGGTGACAATGGATGGTGATATGCAGCATCCGCCGGAAATGCTGCCTTTGCTTATCGGTAAATGGGAAGCCGGGTTTGAAATCGTGCAAACAATCCGTAAGGATACGGAAGGGGTATCTTGGAGTAAACGGTTTACTTCAGGCATGTTCTACCGGGTTATTAATGCGTTGTCCAATACCCGTATTGCTGAGGGCGGCTCTGATTTTCGGCTGCTGGATAGAAAAGTCGTAGAAACCTTGAAAAATTTCAAAGAAAAAGCACGATTTATCCGCGGTATGGTGGGGGCACTCGGTTATAAACAAATACAAATTGAATTTGTGGCTCCGGAACGTTTTGCAGGTAAGTCAAAGTTCTCCTATAAAAAGATGATCCATTTTGCGTTAGATGGAATAACTGCTTATTCTCGATTACCGCTGCGTATGGCCCTTTATCTGGGCTTGATATCCGGTTTATTAAGTTTCTTGTTAACTGCAGATGTAGTATATACTAAGCTGTTTACCACTGAAGCGGTTCCCGGTTGGGCGACTATCGCCGCAAGTGTGCTTTTGCTTGGCGGTCTTCAGCTTATTGGATTAGGGATTATTGGCGAATACATTGGCCGTATATTTGAAGAGGTCAAGCAACGGCCACTTTATTGGGTGAGCCGGGAAATTACAGGTAATGCACAAAGCAATGCTAAGAAAAATAGCGCTGTAGCATGACGGCAGAGCGAAATTAAGAAAAAGCGTGGCAGGAATAAAATCCTGTCACGCTTTTCTATGTATGTCTGCTTCTAACGGAGGCGGAAGGAAACCGGCAAGGTAGTGGTGCAGGCAAATGTCCGTCCAGTGGATAAATCTTTTGCCGGGACAAATTGCCATTTGCGCACAGCCGCGATGGCTGCTTCGTCCAGAGCCGGATAACCGGTAGAACGGGATACACTAATTTCGCCTGTTCGGCCATTGGCCAGGATCTCAATTCGCAGTACTACCGTACCTTCCTGACCAGCTTGGCGGGCTGACGATGGATAGGCCGGATCAACCTTGGACAGAATTCCCGGTGCGGCAATGCCGCCGCTGCGGGAACCGCCACTTGTTGGCGCAGGCCCTGCAGCTCCTGTGTTACCGCCAGCCTGCGGCTGAGCGGGTGCGGATGCTGCTGCAGGCTGGGCTTCAGTCACAGACAGTTCGCTTGCAGTAACCGTAGGCTTTACTTCGGTCTCAGTCTGGACCGGCTCAACCGGTGTTGGTTCAGGCGGTACAGGCCGGGGGACGTCCGGAACTGGCAGTGGTTCGGGCAATTGGGGGCTAACCCCGGCTCGTTCGGCCGGGTCACTTACTAAATCCATCTCTAGAAGCACTTCTTCAACCGGTACGGGTGCCGCCCAGCCGGCAGCCAGATATCCGGCCGCCGCCAGCAGAAGCATGTGCAGGCATACCGATATTGTCATGGCTTTGCGCCAGTGATAGGTATAGCTCATGGGAATTACCTCGCTTTCTCCACTGCCACCGAAACCCGGTGGGCGCCGGCCTGCTTAAGTTCATCAAGAACCGAAATCACCTGGCCATAGGGCACTTGCTTGTCGCCCCGGAGGACAAAAATATTGTCCGGTTGTTTGCCTATTTCCAGGGTAACCCGTTTGGCAAGCAAAGGCAGGGGTATTTCTTCCTGGTTAAACATGACATTGCCGTTTTCCAGCACGGTGATGTTAATGCTGCTGGGTTTATCCTGCTGGGCAGCGGCTGCCTTAGGCAGATTAACAGGAATAGTATGCTGTTCAACCATGTAAAGAGTGCTCATCATAAAAAAAACAAGGAGGAAGAAGATAATATCAATCATGGGGATGATCATCAACTGAGGCTGATTTTCTACGCGGAGACTACGCAATTTCATGAGAATCTCTCCGGCCGGTTTTTTTGATAAGGACAAAACTAATGACCAGGGCAGCCGTTTGTTCGATGTCGCTAACCAAGCGGTTGACCCGGCGAGAGAAAAAGCTGTGAATAATGAGGGCTAAAGTAGCCACACTGAGGCCGGTGGCGGTGGCAACTAAAGCTTCACCGACTCCGCCGGTAATGGCCATAGGCTGGCCGGACTGGACATTAAACACACTGAAAGAATTGATCATGCCAATGACAGTGCCTAAGAGGCCGAGCAAGGGGGCAAGGGTGACGATCATACTGAGCTCATCAAGATGTTCCCGTAACCTGGCGGCGCTGAGCATAGCAGCACTCTCCAGGGCATTTTCGAGCTGGCTGCCACGCTGGTGGGCTACCAGGCCGGCCAGCGCAACTTTGGCAATAGCATCTGGTGTTTGCTCACAAAATTGGATAGCGTCGCTGAAACGCTGTTTTTCCAGTAGGGGCTGCAGCTTCTGCTGAAAAACCTGACTGTTGGCGGATATGCTCCGGTAATAAAGAAAGCGTTCGACGGCAATAGCTATAACGAACAATGAGCAGAGTACCAGGAGGTACATAACGGGGCCGCCTTTTTGAAATAGGTTAATGGCTTGGGTTACTTGTTCCATAAGAATCACTCCTTTGTGGTTTGTTACCATTTTCTTTTATAAAAATACGTCTGGATGTTGCCGCTAATAATGTCCCCAACAAGAGCGCTGTTCCATCAACTCCGGCAGTCAGCCAGTCATTCCGGGAAATAGCGGGTAATAAGCCGACGTTGCTTGTGAGTGCATTAAGCAACGGCAAGCCCAGGCACAGCAGGGCAGCAAGGCCAGTTTGTTCAGCCCATGCCCGCAGGGGTGGCCGCAAAAAGGCATGAAACAGCATAAGCAGCCAAGTAAGAAAAAATACAGTGATTTCAGCATCAGCCCGGCCCTTGAGGGCAACGGGCAGTAAGCGATTGGCCCACAGAAATGCAGTGCAGGCGACGATAATTCCCATGACGGCGGTAGTATTTAGGGCTTCGATAGAACGATACATTACCTGGGCAAATTGATTGCTCCGTGAGTAACGGCTGCGGCGTTTTATTGTGAAGAAAATAAGCCCGGCGGCAATCATAACACAACTGGTTAGACCTGCAAGGAAATAAAGCCAGGCGATGGGATAGCCGCCAAATCTGGCAATATGCAGACCCACTAGTGTGCGATAGGCCTGAACGTATTTATTCCATGAGGACTGGGTGCCAATTAGTTCACCTGTGACGCCGTCGAAAGCTGCTTTGGCGCTCATTGCCACAATGGTATCATCAACAGTGCGGAAAAAGGTGACTACCGCATGGCGGTCATTAGGGTTGGTAATCCGGATGAAGGAAATGTTTCCTTTTCCTAATTCCTTTTCAGCATGCGGCAAAAGTTGAGACAGTGGCACCATTTCACCCGGCAGGTTGGCGCGGGGGCGGTCAAAATTTTGCGAGGCAACTGTATGAGGTCCATGCCAGGTATTGCCGTACAATACTTGGGGAACTGTCGGCAGTATCATGAAAAAAGTGATTGTCAGACCGGTATAAGTAATTAAAAAAACGAAGGGTAGCGTGAGTACTCCGGTCATCGTGTGAGCGTTGAGCCAGTTCAGGCGCCAGCGCAGGCGGAAGAATTCTTTGAAAACCTGACGGCGGATAGCAATCCCTGACACCAGTGTGACCAGCATAACCACAGAGGCTAAACTGACTAGCCATAATCCCGTTTTACCACTGTGCAACTGGTAATGAAAATCGGCAAAGAAATGGCCACCCTCCGTATCATGTGCTTTCATAATGTTTCCGCTTAGAGGATCCACATGCTTTTCTAATGTTACCTTTCCCTTTTTCCACATGATTTCAAGATCCTGGTGGCGTTTTTGCGGCATAGCTATCATCCAGATATCGGCATGAGGATCGAGAAGGCGCAATTTTTGATCAGCCGAGGTTACTGCCTGCACCGGTTCTGCTTGGAGGCTTCGCAAGTTTGGCTGCATCCAGTGGGTCAGTTCCGGTTCGAATACTGACAATGTACCGGTAAGAAAAATGGCAAACAGCAGCCAGCCGAATACTAAGCCACCCCAGGTGTGCAGTTCGCTCATCGCCCGGGTAAAGGCGGGAGTTATAAATCTACTCATGAAAAATCTCCTTTAACTTAGCCAGGCTGCAGCCAGCGCCAGCAGATCGCAGGCCAGAGTAACGATCAACAAGTCCCGCCAGGCACGCTGGGCAGTAGAGGCGGCAAAAACCCACAGCAGAACTGCCGGGTAAATGAGCGCAGGTAAGAAAGAAATGAAAAACAAGGCATCGACTTTCGGCCAGGGCAGAACCAACGCCAAAGCCGCCATAACGCTGGCGGTTAGCGCATAGCCGCCGAAAACGGCGGCTAAGATGCGCAGGATGATTTGAGTTGTTTTATCAGTACTAGTTGCTAGTTTTTTTAGCTGGTGGATGGAGTTAATAACGGTATTCATATCAGCTAACCTTGCTTACAACTGCATTGTTGCCGATAATTTAAAGGTACGGGGACCACCTAAGGTGACATAGCCTGCTGTGTTACTAAATACACCGGACCAATAATGCTTGTCAAATACATTTTCAACATTTGCCCGGAACGTCACCGGAGTTTTGTTAATCACCGTTTGATATCTTGCACCAAGGTCATAACGCACCCAGCTTGGTATGGTGACTGTGTTTGTATTATTAATGTATTGCGAACTGGTGTATACGGCCCTGAAAGAAAGTGCCAAATCCGGATTCCAGGGAGTGTCCCATTCAGCGCCCACATTCATTAGCCATTTTGGTATACCACCAGGGGTATTTCCTTCTGTTGCGGCTGCAGTTGCATTGGTTATTTCGCCTCTCAGGTAAGTTATACCGCCGAAAAGACGTACATTATCTGCTATTTTACCAAAAGTGTTCCATTCGATACCCCGGTTTTTCTGGCTGCCGTCATAGGAATAAACATTACTTACAAGCATATTACTTGGTTTTGTGATTTGGAATAATGCAAAGGTATTGGCAAAGTTGCCTTTATCCCATTTGACACCTAACTCGTGCTGTTTGCTCTTAAAGGGGGCCAGTACTTCACCTGCGTTGGCATAGCTTGCACCAACGGTTGTGCCGGGAGAAAGAGCTTCAATATAGTTAGCGTAGAGCGCAACTGATTCGCCCCAGGGCTTGACCGTGATTCCCACCATCGGCGTGGTTGCATCAGCACTATAGGAAGTTGTACGGGCACCTGTCGTAGCATTAAAGCCCTCGGTTTTTACGTCCTGACGACGCAATCCCAGTGTCAGCTGAACTTTTTCATCATCAAAGGAAAGCGTATCGGCCAAAAATAGACTGGACAGGTTAGTTTCACTGGTTTTACCGGATTTTGACGGCGTCGCCAGTGCTGAAAGATAAGCTGCAAGGGAGGCTGGGGTATAGACGTTTGTCGCAATATTATTTATTCGGTTTAAGGCGGTGGCCGATTCTGTTTTCATGGAATTGTAACCGACAATAAGCTGATGATCAACCGATCCGGTCCGGTAATTGCCGCGCAAGCCTAATTCAGCTGATGAATTATCAGTCCACCAGTTTTGATGGATAAGATTAACGGTGGCGTCTCCATTTGCTTTAAAGCCGACGACGTGGTTGCCGGAAAGAAAGCCGACAGCACTACTTGATAATTTGCCCATACTTGCATAGGCAGTTAGATTGTCCCTGATATCATATTCGCTTTTAAAAAGAATACTATTATTCCGGGTTTTACCATAGGTCCCTTCAAGGACATTGGTCGAACCGTCAGGCGCTTTCACATAGCCACCGGATAAATCATACATGGAAACGGAACCGTTATCATAACTCTCCTGTGAACCGTAAGCATCCAGAGACAGACGCAGCTTGTCATGACGGTAATCCATGCCTAGTGCACCTAGGAGTCGTTCCTTGGACTGACCGTCAGTTTCCGTATCTCCGTCTTTATAGACACCGTTGAAGCGAATGCCGAATTCCTTGTTTTTTCCAAAACGGTGCCCGAGATCGATATGACCTCCCAAGTGAGACGAAGAAGTGTAATCGGCGGTGAAGGTGGCAGTGTCCTCGTCGCCGGCGCGTTTGGGGACTAAGTTGATGGCACCGCCCACTGAGGTATTGACGCCACCGTAGAGAAAGGAACTGGGTCCTTTGAGCACTTCCACCCGTTCCAGAAATTCAACCGGAACATGATAGAAGGGAGCCAAGCCCTGCATTCCATTGAAATAAAGATGCTCATAATTTACATCTAAACCACGGATCGAATAGTTTTCCATTAAATGTCCGCCGGAAGTAGTAAACCTGGTGGAGGAATCATTGATAAGCACATCATACAGCGTGCTAGCCTGTTGATCTTCCATGGTTTGAGCAGTGTAGCTGGTAATATTAAAGGGTGTATCCATGAAATCCTTATTGCCCAGTACGCCCAGGTTAGCGCCACGAGCCACTTGGCCGCCTGCATAAGCTGGTGGCAGGGCATGGTCGCGGTCAGCGGTTACCTCGACGCCTGTTAAGGTGAATTCACGCTGCTCGGCAGTGTTTTTGGCAGCTGCCTGCTGCTCTTCGGCTATTTGTCCATCTTCTGCCGCATAGGTAATCACCGGCGCATGCCAAAAGAGACTGCTGCCGATTAAGGCATAGAGCAGGCTTTTTTGGGTACGGGACATTTTTTTCTTCATACTATTCGACTCCTTTTGCATACGTCTTTCTATGAATAGCGACTCTTAAGGCAGTATTGATTTATTAACAATCAAATAAATGATTATGATTCTCAATACATATGCAATAGAATAGCAAGTAAAAAAGCAAGAGTAAATGGATATATTTCTAAAATAGCCTGGATTATTTCCGAAACCAACTAATAATTCCGCAATAGACCTGATAAAAGTGCAGTAGTGTAACCATGGAGCGAGAACTTATTGACAAGTTTTGATTAAAAAAACTATAATAAATTAAATGATAATTAATCTCATGTTATTGGAATTTTATAGGGAATTTATGATAGAATTAAGTATATAGCTTGTTAAAAGAGAGGCAGCTCAAAAAATGAATGTAGATATTAATGAACTGGCCCATTATTATGCCAAAGTAAATATCAGGATAATTGATGTGGGCAGAGCTGTTGTGCCTCCTGGGAAAAAATGTTTCGGAGCACGCACTCCTCCGTTTTCAGGATTGGTTTTTCCACTGAGGGGACGGGCCCGCATGTTTTTCAACGGTGTTCCTTATGAAATGGAATACGGAAAAATCTTTCATGCCGGTCCGGGGATGTCACTGGATAAAGAGGTGCTGGGACAGTCTGAGTGGGATTTTATGGTTATTCATTACCAGGTCAGTAATAGTGAAAAAGGGGTATTTCCTTACGATTTGGCTCATTTTCAATTAGAGACTGGTTATAATACACGCATTAATGATTTACTGCATCGGATGCATATTAGCTGCACCACGCCGGGCAGTTTGCCGGCATTGCAGGCTAAGTCATTATTTTTCGGTATTTTGGATGAAATTTTGACTTGTGCCGGCAACCGTCGCAATGAGAGTGGCCGGGAAATTGTGGAGCAGGCTATGGCGTATATCAACAGCCATTATATGGAACCGCTTACCATACCGAAACTAGCTGCTCAATATGGTTTGAACAGCAAACAGTTTGCTTATCTGTTTCAAAAGCATACAGGTATGGGGCCGAATGAATATTTGATTGAGCACCGGGTACGCCGTGCCAAGGAACTATTATGTACCACAGAGTGTTCTGTGTCGGAAATCTCAGCTTCTGTCGGTTACTCGGACCCCTATTATTTTAGTAAACTGTTTAAGAAACGTACTGGTTTTTGTCCTAGTACGCTGCAAAGTTGTCTGGGGAAAAATACAGGCTGATTTAGGAAGGGATTATACATAAATTGAATTTAAGAGACTGGTTTGAAATAGAAATCGCGATCTACCACTCGGTAGATCGCGATTTTTTGTCTGAAAGATGATGGAGTTTTGTTAGTAGAGAATTAGGCAAGTCCGGTTTACGAATGAATGGGGATAAGCTTTTGCAACGCCTGCAGACTGAACGGAGAGCCGTGATAAGAAGTATGAAGCTGGATTAGACCTTCTTCTGTATTGACTGAATCTACACTGAAGAAATCAGCTGGAGAGGCACCGTAAAAAGAGATGGTACGCAATGGTGAATGATCAATATAAGGGCGGAAGTTAATTGTGACGACATTGCCGTCAATCCGGGAGGTGAAGCTGTCCTCCGCTGCATGCAGGGGGTTACCGAAAAGTTTGGTCAGCATTCCTAGACTCATGTGAGCAAAAAACCAGGAGGCAACCGGCTTGGTCAGGAGCTTTCGCTGACCGACGACAATGCTCACACTGGACTCTTCGCTATTTTGGACAAAGCGGATAATCGTCCCTTTAAGGAGCAAACGGCCACTTTCACGGGTATCCAGGTTAAGGATAATTTGATTGCCGGGTTGAATGGTTACATGCGCTTCACGGATTGAAGGATAGTCCGGCAGAATTGTTGCAAGATAATCATTAATTGTTTCCTCGGGAACAGCAATTACGCCATTGGCTAAACCGGTTAAAGTCTGGGCATCCCAAGTTTGGCTCAGCACTCTTTGCGTTGAATCATCTATAAAGGGAAAGGCATACACAGGCTGAATAGTAAACAGCACTGCAAGCAGCAAGGTGATTAGAATGGGGGGCATAAATAAGAACCTCTTTTCCTGAATTGTTCCGTCTTTTATCTTACCGCAGGCACCGGGAAAGGTAAAGTTTGCTAAAGCGGGATAGTTAGCGTAATCGGGCAATATAATGCTGTCAGAAAGCGGGAGCACTCAATAGGTCACTGATGTGCCGTTTGATATGCTGTTTTATTTCACTTTAACATATGAACAGAGATGTACGCATTGACCGGTGTAAAAAATTTCTGGGATAGAGGACTTTTCATATATGTTGAGAATTATTATCATATTGTTGCCGGTAGTAGCTGGTAATTGTATCCGGCCGTTGGAGATACGGCTAATTAAAAACAGAGGGGATGTTTGTGTGAGAACCGCTAAAAATACTCAAGTTATAGTTGCTGTTGCTTTCTTGTTAGCGCTGCTGGTAGTGATGTCCCTGCCGGCCATGGCCAAGGAGCCTGCTGCCCTGACACCGCCTGCAATCGTAAAGCTCGCGCCGGTTGAGCTTTCACCGGAATTGAGGGAAAAATACTCGGAACAAACTGTGGTGGTCAAAATCAGGACAGCAATTGCGGAAACAGGTTTGCCTGCTGGCGATTTAACTGTCGTCGCCAGTTCGGGCGATGCGGCATTCGATCAGGCAGTGGCGGCGGCAGTCGGGCAGTCTGTTTTCAGTCCGGCTTATACTGCTGATCATAAGGCGGTAGCCTCCGTAATTGTCCTGCCGATGCATGTGAAAGTGGAAAAATATGTGCCGGAAGAACCAACTGTCCAGGAACCGCCTCAGTCAGATGAACGACAATAAAGAGGAAAATAACAAAAGCACGGAAGAATCCGTGCTTTTGTTATTGAGTTGCTGTTTTTTGTGTTAATGGGAGTCGGTTTAAGGGTGTGCCGTGATGAAAAACATCTTATTGTGTGATATAGATCAAAGTAAGTTGGTCGAAATAAGGGTAATATAGAGTCAGAAATTAACATAGCGGATATAAGGAGGCAGATGGTAATGTTACCAAAAGGAGCCAATTTACAGAAAATACATAATGGCAAGAAAACGTATGCAATAACACCGCATTTACCGGGCGGTTTTATCAAACCGGATGTGCTGGAGAAATATGCTCATGTTGCGAGAAAGTATAACGGAATATTGAAACTCACCTCAGCCCAGCGTATTATGATTACCGGATTGAAAGCGGAAGACATTGAGGATATCTGGCGTGATATGGGGATGCAGCCTGCCATGGGGTTTGCCAACTGCGTCCGTAGTGTGAAGATTTGCCCGGGAATTGCTTTCTGTAAGCGGGGTAAGCAGGACAGCATAAAGCTGGGAATGGAATTAGACCGGCGTTACATCAAGAAGGAAATGCCGTCACGGATGAAAATGGGGGTTTCCGGGTGCCCTAACTCCTGCTCGGAATCTGTTATCAAGGATGTTGGTGTCATCGGCACAGACGATGGATGGGATGTTTATGTTGGCGGAAGCGCAGGTTCACATCCAAGACTTGCCGATAAGCTTATTACCGGTTTAAATTATGACGACACGCTGCGCATTATCGATATTATTGTAAGGTACTACCAGAAAAATGCCGATATTGAGCGGGTAGGTCAGTTCATTGAGCGGATTGGATTTGAAAAATTTCAGAACGATATTTTGTCCGAGTTTCACGACAATGCTGTTTCCGATGCTCCAGCCAAGCCATATTCAGCCGGGGAGCAGATAGTGCCCACTCCGGGAGGCTTAACTGAAGGCAATCTGGTGTTTGGTGATCAGATTTCTTCAGGTAGTGTCATTGCCGATATTATCAGAGTATATCCCCAGACAATTCCGGTACTGCGAGCCTTTGGTATGGGATGTCTCGGCTGCCCGTCGGCTACCGGCGAGGCACTGGAAAAAGCAGCAGAAATTCATGGGATTGAAGTTAAAGAGTTGATCGAATCATTAAATAAAATTGTGTTTAGGAGTGGTCAGGAATGAGTGCCTTTATCGGTCCGATCCATTATTGGCTGTATGGGAAAATCCGTCTGGTCAGCAACCGGGAAGAGTATATCTATAATAAAGTATATGAAGTATGTGGCCCAACAGTAGAAGAACTGAGGGAGCAAGTTTGGCAAATGTACGGTGAACCGCTGGCGGACATTGATCTTAGTGAGCTTATTAGTCACGATAATATACATGGCTGGCTGCAGCGGCAGATCAATATTGTAGAATCAAGGGAAGCTGCTTTTATAAAAGAATTGCTTGATACATGCGGTGGCGTTGCTCGGGAGATTATCGAACAAAGCTTTTGGGAACAAGGGGAAGAAGCAGGTAAAACTGCGAAGCAGCAGGGAAAATACGATTTAACCACAGCACCTGGCATCTATAAGGCATTAAATGATTATTATCTTAACGGCATGCCTTGTGACCAGGCTGATA